>Ga0247722_10000651_pt1 | contig 20550 bp, 20 predicted proteins | sample MSEWelMarce3H_FC_FD_189094 | JGI IMG/M metagenome (GOLD analysis project Ga0247722, IMG submission 189094) | Subsurface sediment microbial communities from gas well in West Virginia, United States - MSEEL Well Study Marcellus 3H_FC | ecosystem: Environmental > Terrestrial > Deep subsurface >... | reverse complement strand
GTCGAGACCAGATTTTGCCGGATTTGCAGCGCCAATAACGAGTTATTGGTCAAAAATCTGGTGAAATATAGGCCGATCAGGTGATTTTGCAGCTGACTGATGCTAAGTCCGACAGGCTGTTAGCAGCCTATCGGACTTAAGCGATCGTAGCGAGGGAAGGACCGGTTTGAGACAGATTTCGTGGGTTTTTGAGGCGAATAGCTGGCTATTCAACGAGAAAATGCGTGAAATCTGGCCAAATCCGGCTTTTCCGTAGTAGATCAGTCTTAAGTCCGACAGGCTGCTAGGTAACGACTCATTAGTAAGCTCAAAGCTTAAAACATAAACATCAACAATCTAGCGATCACGCCCCACCCTTACTTTTACAAGTAAAAACATTCTCAAAACTAAGGGGGAATGCGACAATGCGGGGAAGAACACTAACAGGTATACAAAAATGTCTTGGCTAGAACTACGCATCACCACCGAATCCATCCATGCAGAACGTTTTTCTGACGCGCTGTTTGACTTGGGTGCGCTCTCCGTTAGCATTGAAGACGCGCAAGCCGGCACTGATGCAGAAAAGCCAATTTTTGGTGAGCCTGGTGAACCCGTCGATCAGTTGTGGGAGCAAAGTATTCTGCTCGCACTGTTTGATAAAGGAATCAATACTGCACTGATTGTAGCCGCGGCCAGCACGAGTTTAAAACTAGCCCTCCCCTCATTTGATGTAGTGCGTGTAGAGGAACAAGATTGGGTACGCCTAACTCAATCCCAATTTAATCCAATCCCTATTTCTGATCGTCTATGGATTACCCCTACTTGGCACGAATGCCCAGATGCTGGTGCGATCAGCATCCAACTCGATCCAGGCTTGGCCTTTGGCACGGGTAGCCACCCAACCACCCGCCTTTGCTTAAAATGGCTAGATAGTAATCTGGCAGGTGGCGAAACCTTACTCGATTACGGCTGCGGCTCTGGAATTTTAGCGATTGCTGGTATTAAGCTAGGCGCCGTGTCTGCTGTTGGCGTGGATATCGATCCGCAAGCCATGACTGCCTCACGGCAAAATGCCGAACAAAATGTCGTTGAAGTTCAGTTTTACTTGCCTGATGCCGAGCCAACCTCCAGTTACGACGTGGTGATTGCCAATATTCTAACCAATCCACTCAAAGCACTTGCCCCGATGCTAGCTGCTAAAGTCAAATTGAATGGCCGTATTGCCTTATCCGGCATTTTGGCCGAACAAGCTGACGATGTTATCGCTATTTACAGCCAATGGTTTGCCATGAACACACCGCAAATCGAAGATGGCTGGGTCTGTTTATCAGGTACGCGCAAGTAATATGAATGACATCACCCGTTGCCCAAACTGCCAAACCGCTTTTCGTGTAACGGAAGCGCAGCTTGCGGCCCACCGCGGAAAAGTTCGCTGTGGGCGCTGCGCCTTTGTCTTTAACGCCAAAGACAGCTTAAAGAGCGATCCGCTTACAGAAAAAGTCAACAGCATACCTACTACTACAAAAGAGGCATCTCTTGTACTGCCCCATAGCGTGGTTGTAGAGACCCCTCAAGTTAAGCCACACATCGCCAGCCCAAAGCCACAGCCTATTGCCGAGCCGGTAGCCAGCACCGCTGAGCCTAAAGTGGATAATGTGGCGATAGCGATACAAAACTTAGCAGCAGATATCCAGTATGAGGCGATACCCGCCACTGATTCGCATACGCCCAGCGCCAAAATCGCCAAGCCAGTACCTCAACAAGCTGCCCCAGCTTTACCAAAAAAAACACCAAAGCCTGTTACCCCTCCCGTAAGTAAAGAGCCAGTACCTCAACAAACTGCCCCAGCTTTGCCAAAAGAAGCACCAAAGTCTGTTACCCCTCCCGTAAGTAAAGAGCCAGTACCTCAACAAGCTGCCCCAGCTTTACCAAAAAAAACACCAAAGCCTGTTACCCCTCCCGTAAGTAAAGAGCCAGTACCTCAACAAGCTGCCCCAGCTTTACCAAAAGAAGCACCAAAACCTGTTACCCCTCCCGTAAGTAAAGAACCCAGCAGCTATCGCCCCATCTATATGGATGACGATAATCTGCTGGCCCCAGCGCCTGCCCACTCCAAATGGCATTCAGTTTATATAGCGGCCATTGTTCTGCTGATGCTGGGCTTTGCCCTTCAGCTTGCCTACCATCAGCGTACTCAAATCTCGATGGAGCTACCATGGCTAAGGCCTAAGCTAATCAGCGCCTGCCAAGCATTAGGCTGCAGCATGCCCCTACCTAAAAATACCGAGATGCTTCGCTCAGAATGGTCAGAACTCAGCTACGTGCCCGAGTTCCCCAATATTATTCAGCTCAATGCCACCTTGCGAAACTTGGCTCAATACGAGCAAGCATTGCCGATGCTCGAAGTCACCCTGACGGATGATCAAGAACATATCGTACTTAAAAAAGTATTTAAACCCAGCGAGTACCTCAGCAGCCATGATAAAAAGCGCCTGCAATTTGATGCGCAAGATGAGCTACGAGCCTTTTTACAAATAGACTTAGGTGAGCTGCACTCCACCGCTTACTCAATCTACTGGTTTTATCCATAATGCCCGCACCGATTAATGGCGAAAAAGATAAAACTTATCTCACCCCCTGAAATGGCAGGCTAAGGTGGCCAAGCTGGGCCAATTAAATTATCCTTAGCACCCCCTTACAAAAGAGCGGCATTAAGGTATTGTGATGAAGCACTCAGGGGCTATAGTTATTTAAAATATAAATGTAGGTAGAGGGCAAATTTGCCTAATTACTGATCACTTAGACGGAGTAGATCATGGCCACTATTTTACTTAATCATACTGAAATTAATGTTGGGGGCCACTTCCCTGTTGTTGGCGAATACGCCCATAGTTTTCTTTTAGTAGACACCAACCTGATCGATGTACCCTTGTCCCGCTTTGCTGGCAAACCCAAAGTCATCGCCGTTATTCCAAGTATTGATAGTGCCATCGGTCTGAATATTGCTCGACAACTAGAAAAACTATCTATTGATTGGCCAGAAGAAACCATCATCCTCGTGATCTCTGTGGATACGCCCTATGCCCTTGCTCGGGCCATGGAGCAAGAACGCTTTCGGCGTGTGCAGCTGCTCTGCACCCTGCGTGGCCGTGATTTCCACAAAGACTACGGTGTAATGATCACGGATATTCCCCTATCGGGCTTGATGGCAACGGCGCTAGTTGGGGTAAATAGCGACGATATCGTGATGTATAGCGAGCTAGTGGCCGATTTAAGCTTTGAACCCGATTATGGCCAGATGGCCGAATGTCTATTCCCTCCGACCGAAGAAGAAGACACCCCGCTTGAATTAGATATTGATACTGAAAACAATCAAACTTAAACAATCAAACTCCGCCATCATCGGCACCTATTTCAAGCCTGTGCTGCTTGCTATTCAAAGCTGCGCTAATAGATAATTAATATCGAAACAATCCCATCAATAGCCACAAAGGAAACATTCATGTCTGCAGTGACTCTGGGCGGCAACGCCATTGAAATCAAAGGTTCTTTCCCACAAGTTGGCCAACAGGCACAAGACTTTAGCTTAGTTGCTAAAGATTTGTCTGATGCAAACTTGGCTACATTTGCCGGTAGCAGAAAAATTTTGAATATTTTCCCAAGCGTGGATACCGGTGTGTGTGCAGCTTCGGTTCGCCGCTTTAATGAAACGGCATCGACCTTAGAAAACACTGTGGTACTGTGCATTTCTGCCGACTTACCATTTGCACAAAGCCGTTTCTGCGGCGCTGAAGGCCTCGAAAACGTAGTGAGCCTATCTACCATGCGTGGCCGTGATTTCCTCAGCAACTACGGTGTTGAAATTGTAAGCGGCCCACTAGCAGGCGTTTCTGCCCGTGCGATTGTGGTATTAGATGTAAACAATCAAGTTTTACACACAGAACTGGTTTCAGAAATCAAAGAAGAACCTAACTACGCAGCCGCTTTAGCTGTGCTCTAAAAGCCATCAAGGGTGGGTATATGCTCACCCTTTATTTATTAATTTCCCCAATAACCAATTGATTTAGGGTGTTTTTTAATAGCGCAGCAGCACATTTTCAAACATTGCATTTAGCGCATTTTTCTAAGGTTTCACACAGCCCCATGTGGCCACTCGATTTCTTCTCCCAGCAAGCTCCCTACCAGCCCTTACTGCCGTTTATTCAACAGTTTAAACACTTTCCTCAGCATGCAGATTGGGATGCACTTGGCCCCATAGCCCGCAACCAGCAAGGCCTGCCGATTCGCTTTGTGCCACCAGAATCTCTGAGTGACTATTACGAAATCGCCATTGCCCAGCATGGTCATGTTGCCACTCGGCAGGATAATTGGCACGATTGCTTTAATGCTCTGGTTTGGTGTGCCTTTCCCCATAGCAAAGCAGCCATTACCGCCTTGCATATGCGCCATTTCACCCCTGATCACCCTCGCGGCCCCGTGCGCGATGCCGCCACCCTGTTTGATGAGTGCGGCTTAATTCTGCCCTATTGCGACGATAACTTATTACAATTGCTGATTAATCATCAATGGCAGGATTTATTTCAAAAGCATAAAGAGGATTGGGGCATCAAAATAAACGCACTCAGCTTTGGCCACGCTAATTACGAAAACCTACTAAAACCATTTCTGGGGCTCACCGGCAAATGCTGGCCAATCAAAGTAACGACTGATTTTTTTAAGTTCACCCTCGCTGAGCAATGTGCGCAATTAGATACACAATTAGCGCAGTTATTAAATGACGATCAATTAAAAAAAACCCATCAACTCCCCCCACTGCCTTATTTAGGTATTCCAGGCTGGTGGCAAGAGCAAGACGATGCGTTTTATGCCAATACACAATATTTTAGAGCCCGCAGATTACATAAATTGAACGCCCCAATTCATAAGGCTTAAAGTGATTCCAATCAACATCGATATCCCAGACTACGGCGCAGATACGCATACCATAGAAAACTGGCAATGGTTTCAGGCCGTAGGCCATTTAGTGGCAAGTGAATTAGCCAGTAGGCCACGCGGCACGCTGGCGGTATTAGAGGCCGAGGAGAGAGCGTATTGGCTGGCTTTAATCGAGGGGCAATATTATTTAGCTACCGCGCCCATTGTCGAAGGCGAGCTCTACCTTAACGCGGCCGCCCTAGCGCGGGATTTACTTGGCCTGTGTGGCGATGAGCTGGCTTATATGCGCAGCAACCTAGCCAGCTGGTTATTAAACCAAAGCACGCTACAAGTGGAAGCCAGCCAATTGCAATGCTGGAAAGTATTGCCGGTGTATGCGGGATGGGATGATTAATCACCACCACCGCCGCCGCCGCCGCCCCTAACGCAAAGCCACATCCAACTGATCAATCGCCTCTGCCCAATCGGCATCAACTGACAGCTGCTCGCGTAAAAACTGCGCTTGGCTAGCGCTCCAAAAATCAGCATCTGGCAATCTGATGCTTTTTTCGATAGGAGAATACTGCAGGATAAATGCAGCAATCTCCTCGTCGCCAGCGGGCAAGCCCAGCTGCTGAAATAAAGCACGAAAATGATGGTTAAACTTTTCCATACATAGCTCCCTATTTCGCATTAGCTGAAACTCACTTCCCCAGCAATAAGACTACCCACGCCAGCGGCTCTTGGCCCACACTTTTTGCTCCGCCTCCGTAAAGTAGCTCCAAGCCACCACGCGGCTAATTTTATTACCCTGTGCCATATCCAGTGTTTTCACTTGCAACGCGCCTATCCGCTCGAGTGCTTGATAAACCAGTGGCAAGTTATCTTGCTTAGAAACGAGGGTAGAAAACCACAAGCACTGCTGCCTAAACGGGCGGCTTTGCGAAATCATGCTACGCACAAAACGCATCTCGCCCCCTTCGCACCACAGCTCACTACTCTGCCCGCCAAAATTTAATACGGGCGGTGGCAAGCCTTTGCCCTTGGCGTGCCCCGTGCCCAAGCTGCGTAATTTACGCCGCGTGCCACCTGCGGCATCCGCCGCCGAAGAATGAAACGGTGGGTTGCATAGGGTAAATTCAAATAAATCTGTGGACTTAATCATCTCTTCAAAGATGTTTTCAGCATTAGCTTGGTAGCGGCAAATTAGGCCGTCTTTTAAAACTTCATTGCGTTCAAAAATTTCATAGGCGTTATCTAGCGCCAAATCATCGATATCGCAACCAACAAACTGCCAGCCATACGCTACCTTACCTAGCATTGGGTAGATGGCATTTGCCCCCACACCAACATCCAGCACTTGCACCGCAGCACCACGCGGCACCACGCCTTTATTACTGCTTGCCAGCAAATCGGCCATAGTATGAATGTAATCAGCACGGCCTGGGATAGGCGGGCAAAGATAGCCTTCTGGCAATCCCCATTCTTTAATGCCATAAAAATGGCTGAGCAGCGCACGATTGAGCGCTTTTACAGCGGCAGGATCGGCAAAATCAACCGATTCATCACCATAGGCATTGGGGGCGACAAAGGGAGCTAAATCTGGGCAACTAATGATCAGCGCAGGGAAATCATAGCGGCCACGGTGAGGGTTACGCGGATGAAGATTATTTTTAATAGCGGGGAATTCTTTTTTTTCAGACATTATAGCTACTGCTGTGCGGGGTAATCATTAGCCGAACCTTAACAGAAAACGCATCTTTACCCTAAGCAAACTGTGGTAATCGCTCTAACAGAAAAGTCATCTTTACTATATGCAAGCAGTGTCAGGAGATGGCCCCGCCCCAATCCTATCAACTTAAGGAGAATTTGTAGCTTGGGTGAGCCATCTGCGAGCTAAGTTTACCTCGTTCAGCGATATACAGCGTAATCGAACATCCTTTTGCACATAAATGTTGGGTTACGCAGGTTTGATCACCAAAAATCGGCGAACTCAACCTACACAAGCAACATGTCCTGTTGATTTTGCTTTAGCTGATAGGGCGGGGTGAAACTCGTGAGTCATACTGAAAAACACGCGGCTTGCATCCTCCGTATGCTGATTCAACGCTTGTCATTGTGTGGCAACGCTATGGCGTCTGGCCAAGGCAATCGCATTAAGGATCACTTGACAGCCCTGATATAGTGATTCAAGTCCATCAACTCATCATGGATGATGTCTTTGGCAAGAAACAAGGGCCAGCTACGAATTGGGACATGATTACCCGAAACCCGACACTTAAGCCCCTTATGAGAGAGCCTGCCCGAGCATAAGCCGCGCAATGATCGTTCCTACCGAGGTGAGCGGTCATTTTTTGCCCGTAATAAATTATTACGGCTCATTATTCAGTTTTTAACGACTCATTGGCGTTAATTCACACTCACCCAAGATCCAATCCCTAAATACCTGTATTGGGTAGGCATCGTGTTTGCTTTTGGGGTAGACGAGGTAATAAGCATTTCGGCTTTTTACTGGATGATTAATCGCCACCACAAGCCGCCCACTAACGAGCTCTTCTTGCACTAAAAATAGAGGCAAAACCGCCATACCTAGCCCCGCCAATGCAGCTTGAATCACCATATAAAACTGCTCAAACCTTGGCCCTTTACCGGTATTTTGCGCTTGCACACCCACCGCCTCAAACCAATCGAGCCATGCTTGTGGGCGGGTGGTTTGTTGCAATAATGTAAAACCTGCCAGATCGGCAGGGCCGGTTAAAACATGGTCTTCCAATAGGCTGGGAGCGCAAACGGGGACAGTTTCTTCGCCCATCAACCAGTGATACTCCACTCCCAGCCAAGAAGTATCGCCAAAATGAATCGCCACATCGATCTCTTCTTTAGCAAAATCAAAGGGCTTGAGGCGGGTGAGTAAATTAAGCTGAATCTCTGGGTAACGCGTGGTAAAGCTGCCCAGCCTTGGCACTAACCAGCGCGAGCCAAAGGTCGGCAAAATCGCCAGATTCAGCGCGCCGCTGGTGCCGCTATACGCCATCAGAGCCAGTGTGGCGGCCTCGGCCTTATCTAATACATCCCGAATATCCCGCGCATAGGCCTCCCCTGCCTCGGTCAGAACTAAACGTTGTTTAATTCTATGAAAAAGCGCGCGCCCCAAAAACTCTTCCAATAAGCGAATTTGCCGACTGACTGCGCTCTGAGTGACGTTGAGCTCTTCGGCTGCACGGGTAAAGCTAAGCTCACGAGCCGCAGCATCAAAACACTGCAAAGCGACTAAAGATGGAAGAATACGCCGCATAGTTCATGACTTTTAGGAATGAAGTGGTAAGAATACATCGCTTGAACCTAAACGCAAATCGTCACAGACTGAAAACTTGGACTAATTGCATTTGAGTAAGGCAGGCCGTGCCCTAAGGGTAATGCAAGACCTACTGAATTCCTTCCCTCTCCCCTTATAGGAGAAGGATTGGTGGAGAGGGGTAAAAGCCCCAACAGATGTTTTTCAAATTAAAAGGGTAATACAAAAATGGATCGCACTTCTTTTGATACCACCTCCATCGAAACCACGCAGCTAGGGCAATTGCTGCTGCGGGTTGCGGGTTCAGCCAAGACCCAGCAACTCTTTGCCATGATTGAAGTCGATCCACGCCTACTTGGCCCCACTAGCAATCAAGTCAGCCGTGCTGTGCTGGCGCAAGCCATGAATATGATGCTGTTTGCACAAAACCTAAGTGCAGTGCCAGAAGGCGCACGTTATGTGGCAGAAAAGCTAGCCGCAGGCAGCAAAGTGGTGTTTGATCACGGCGCGCTGCGCACAGTAGATGCCGCGCGCACCGGTGCTTTGCCACATGGACAGCAAGCATTTAAACGGATTTTAGAACCACTGGGCTTTGCGGTTGCCCATGTTTATCCACTTAAAAAACTAAAAATGACCGGCCGTGCATACTGCCATATTGATTTCCCTGAAGTAATTTCACAGTTTTTTGTATCCGAGCTACACGTTGAACAGTTTTCTATTAACTTTCAAGTGGCAGCCGAACGCATCGTACATAAATCACGCGATCCCTTAGAGCCACAGCACCACAGCCTGCTGCTGCAATTAGCCAGCCAAAAAGAACTAAGCTTTGATGATGCCGCCGTCTTGCTCCCTGCATTAGTGGGCTGTTTTGATGTGCAGCACGAAGCGCCACATTTGGTGGATTATGAAACTGTACTGGCCGAATCCGCAGAAATGGCGTGGATCAGTACCGAAGGCAATCGCTTTAACCACGCCACCGACCGTGTACCCCATGTAATAGAGCTGGCCGACGAATTGCGGGTAAAAGGCTACCCTATCAAAGACAGCGTAGAAATATCAGGCTCTGGTGCAGTAAGGCAAACCGCGCTTAAAGCCGCCATGGTGCAGCGTGTTTTTCTTGATGAAAAAAACCACCCAATCACCCGCACCGTACCCGGCTCCTTCTACGAATTTATCAGCCGAGATAAACTACCCGATAGCGCACAGCTGGATCTGCGCTTTGATGCCTCCAATGCTCAAGGTATTTTTAAGATGACAGCGGCAAATTAACCGCTAAAAAATCTAAGCATTGCCCACAGTCAGTATAAAGTGGGCACTTCTTTGTGCCCGCGCGTCAATGAGCTACTTTGCCGCGAGGGCAAGATAAAGCCCCTTGCCCACACCCTACTCCTAAGATGGGTATGACGTGTCTCTCCCCTCCACAACCACCTCCATGCCCATTCCATGATCCCTCGCCTCAGCAAAACACCGGCCCCAGCCTCTATCTACCTCGATTTTATTACCGAGCTGCGTTTACGCGGCTTTGCTGGGGAAATCAGCGCCGCGCTGGCTGATCGCACTGTGCTAGCAACGGATAATTCGATTTATCAGCTATTGCCACAGGCCGTGGTTTTCCCCAAGCACCAAAACGATGTGATCCGCGTGGTTAAGCTTGCCAGCGAGCCACGCTTCCATCCCATCAAGCTTTACCCACGGGGCGGTGGTACCGGCACAAACGGACAATCTTTGGGTGATGGGCTGGTGGTTGATCTATCCAAAAATATGAACACTATTCTGGAAATCAACGCAGATGAGAGCTGGGTACGAGTAGAAACCGGCGTAGTTAAAGATCAACTCAATAAAGAGTTGGCCAAGCACGGGCTGTTTTTTGCCCCTGAATTATCCACCTCCAACCGCGCCACCATTGGCGGCATGATTAATACCGATGCCAGCGGCCAAGGTTCCTGCCTTTACGGCAAAACACGCGATCATGTGTTAGAGCTTGCTACGGTTTTCCTCGACGGTACGCTCTGGCGCTCGCAGCCTATACACGATGAGCTGCTGCTGCAAATTTGCAAGCAAGACGATACGGTTGGCCATGTACACGGCCTGATTGCGCAAATTTATAAAAATCATAGCGAGCAAATCAGTGCCACCTTTCCCAAACTAAACCGCTGCCTAACCGGCTACGATTTAGCCCATATCAGAAATAGCGACGGCCAATTTGATCTCAATGCTATTTTGTGTGGATCAGAAGGCACGCTGGGGCTGATTGTAGAAGCCAAGCTCAATGTACTGCCGCTACCCAAATACAGCGCACTGATTAATATTCGCTACACAAGCTTTGATGCCGCGCTGCGCGATGCCCCGCAGCTGATGGCGCTGGGTGCGGCCTCGATCGAGACCGTTGACTCCACCATTTTGCAGCTGGCCAAGGGAGATCTCATCTGGCAAGGTATTGCTGGTTTTTTCCCTGAAGACGGCGAACCTGCGCTAGGGATTAATTTACTTGAAGTACTCAGCAACGATGAAGCCGATCTCAACGCACAAATTGCCCATATCGAACAAGGCTTGGGCCATAGCCGCTTTACCGTGGCACGAGGTGATGCGGCGGTAAAACGCATCTGGGGAATGCGTAAAAAGTCGGTTGGGCTGTTAGCGAACAGAGCCGGTGAAGCTAGGCCTATTCCCTTTGTGGAAGACACCGCCGTTCCGCCTGAGCACCTTGCCGATTATATTGCCGAGTTTCGCGCCCTGCTTGATGCGCACGGGCTGTTTTACGGCATGTTTGGCCATGTGGATGCTGGTGTGCTGCACGTTCGCCCCGCCATCGATATGAAAGACCCCAGCTCGCTGGCCTTAGTGCGGCAGATCAGTGATGGTGTGGCGGCGCTAACACAAAAATATCATGGCGTATTGTGGGGCGAGCACGGCAAGGGGCTGCGCAGCGAATACGCACCGGCTTTTTTTGGCAAGCTCTACCCCTGCATACAGCAGATCAAGCAGGTGTTCGATCCGCATAACCAACTCAACCCTGGCAAAATCGCCACGCCATCAGCCGATGAAGCGCTGCTTAAAATCGACGCCGTGCCAACCCGTGGCCAGTACGATAGACAAATCCCAATTCATATCCGCAAAGATTACGAAGGGGCACTGCACTGCAATGGCAACGGTGCTTGTTATAACTTCGACCCTGACGACGCCATGTGCCCATCGTGGAAAGCCACTCGCGAGCGCCGCCATTCTCCTAAAGGGCGCGCCTCTTTGATGCGTGAATGGCTACGGCAGTTGGCAGAAGTAGGCGTGGACCCTAGCAAAACTCAGCCTGCCAGTTGGCCACGCCGCTTCATCAATAGCCTGAATAAAAAAGGGGACTTTTCAGCAGAAGTTATGGAAGCCATGAACGGCTGCCTAGCGTGTAAATCCTGTGCAGGGCAATGCCCAGTTAAGGTGGATATTCCGGCGCTACGCTCACAATTTATGCATCTTTATTACGGCCGCTATGTGCGCCCCGCCAAGGATTATCTGGTGGCCAGCCTAGAGGCCACGCTGCCACTGCTAGCAAAAATGCCACGTCTATACAATGGGCTAGTAAGCCATCCCTTATCAAAAAAGCTGCAAAAACAATTTAATTTGGTGGAAAGCCCGCAGCTGAGCGGCATTGATCTACAGGCTACCTTATTGCACCGTGGCTTTGCCATTGCAAGCGCAAATACGCCAAATACCCCTGGCTCCGTGATTATCGTGCAGGATGCGTTTACCAGTTTTTTTGAAACGCAGCTAGTGCTGGATGTGTTTGAGCTACTGAAAAAACTCGGCTTCAACCCGCTACTCGCGCCCTACAGACCCAATGGAAAACCGCTGCATGTACACGGCTTTTTGCCGCAGTTTGCCCGCCTTGCCGCAGATAACAGCAAGATGCTGCAAGCACTGGCCCAAAGTGGCATACCGCTGGTGGGGATCGATCCTTCCATGACGCTAACTTACCGCAGCGAATACGCCAAAACGCTGGCAAATCCTCCCCAAGTCGCCCTGCTACAAGAGTGGTTGGTAGAAGCGCTAGCCAAGCACCCCGCAACACCCGCCCATACCGCGCAAAGCTTTACCCTGCTACCGCATTGCAGCGAAAAAACCAATGTCGCCAGCGCATATAGCGATTGGGATAAAATCTTCAACGCCCTAGGCCATCACCTTGCCACCCAAGCGGCAGGTTGCTGCGGCATGGCGGGCACGTTTGGGCACGAGGCAGATCATAGAGTGATGTCAGAGCAAATTTACGCCCAGAGCTGGGGTAAAATTGTGGCGCAGCACGCTGAGGTGAATTCAAATCAATCTAAGCTGCTTGCCACCGGTTATTCATGCCGTTGCCAAGCAAAGCTGATCGATCAAGCCACGCTACGCCACCCTGTGCAGGCATTACTGGCAACACTCGAATGATTGAGCTACGGGGCAGGCTGCTAATATGGGGCATAGCAGCCCTCGCTTAGTAACTTAATGCCATTTCACCCAAGCTCAGTAGCAAGCCATCCCGCGTTGAAACAACGCACAGCGCTTGCCAATCTTGCAGCACCGCCAATATATTGGGGTGCAACTTTTGCCTCCCCCCTATTTGCACCACTTGGCAGCCTGCGGCCAGTGCACTAGCAATACCCGCTGGCGCATCTTCAAAGACGATACAATCCTGCGGCGCAAAATTAAGGCGGCTAGCGGCTAGGCGATACGCTTCAGGATCTGGTTTACCCACGCTCACATCTTCTGCACAAACAATATGCGCAGGAATAGGCAGCTGACAATGGCTCAGGCGATTACTGGCTAGTTGCAAGCCAGCCGAAGTCACCACCGTCCAGCGATGGCTTGGGAGCGCTGCTAAAAATTGCGTCGCCCCTAAGATCTGCACCACGCCCGTGCAATCATCCGCCTCGTACTGATCCACCCACCGCCCTTCTGCAACGCAATCTAAATGCGGGGCAACGCGGCGAATGGTGTCTTCTGAACGCACACCCTGCTGAATCGCCATGACCGTGGCAAAATCAATATCATGACGCTGGCACCACGCCGACCAAACTTCAGCCACCTTGCTCGATGAATCTACCAGTGTGCCATCCATATCAAATAACAAAGCCTGCGCATTTAAAAACATCATCTGACTGCTCCTGTAAATAAAACCATTCTGCCCGATCTCTTTACAGCAAAGTTCCAGATCTGGCTGCATTTCTTCTACAATCAGCTCATAAATCAGAACGGTGGATCAAAATGCTAGTAAGGGAGTGGGTTGGAAATACACAGGGGCAAGGTTGGCAGTATTTATACTCCCAAGATCAGCTCTGCCCGTTTCAATGGCATTACCACCCTGAATTTGAGCTGACCTTTACCCAACACGCCCAAGGAATACGCTATATCGGCAGCGATGCCAGCCCATTTGGCCTGCTCGATTTAGCGCTCGTTGCGCCCAATCAGCCCCATACTTGGCACTCCAGCCCAGAAGGGGGCTTAAAAGAAGTGCAAGTGGCCTACTTTACTTTGGGATGGTTACAAACACTGGCTGCCCAAGGCGCGCCCGAGCTCTACTCTCTTTGCCAGTGGCTAAAACAAATCCACACAGGCGTAATTTTTAGCCCCAGCGTTTGCCAAGAATTAGCACCTCAGTTTGCGCTATTGCATACCTTGCGCGGGCTGGCACGCTTAAGCTGCTTATTGGATATCCTAGCCCGCCTACAGCAAGATTCAGAGATGCGTCTCTTACAAGGGGAGCTACATAATGGTGATCGGCGTTTAAACGATGCCTTAAGTTATTTGCAAGCGCATTACACCCAACGCCCTACTCTGGACGATTTAGCCCTTGCGGCCAAAGCCAGCAGCGCCACCATCAAACGGCTCTTTGCCGAGCAAATGCAAACTAGCTTTAGTGCGCTGCTGGTGCAGCTGCGTATTGGCAAAGCCTGCCAACTTTTACTACACAGCAAGCAATCCATTCCTGCCATAGCTCAAGCCAGTGGTTTTCCTACCTTGAGCCAGTTTTATCGTAAATTTGTAGAGCTAAAAGGCTGCACACCCGCAAGCTACCGCAAGCAATACCGACTGCCTTAAGCACACGCATCGTTTTTACGGCTGCATTCTGTTCCGCAAAATACACAAACTACACCCTGATTTATGCAGATCATCTCAACAGCATTATGGATTACTTACTTAAAGGACATAATTGCCACTATCAATTTCAGATTAGTCATACTCACAATATAAGGAAAAAGCATGAAACGTCTAATCCCCACTCTAGTGCTCGTAATATGCACAATTCAACTTAATCCAGCCTATGCTTTTTCTTTATTTAGTAAAACCATCCAAGGCTCTGGGCATCTAGAAAAACAAACGCGAATGCTGCCTGCATTTAATCGTATTGATAGTGAAACAACTGGCCGCGTAGAAATCATTCAAGGTAATCAAGAAAGCATCACAATTGAAAGTGACGATAATATTATTCCCGCCATTGAAACCGTTGTAGAAAATGGCGGGCTTAAAATTAGGCACAAGCGCATTGATTTAAATACCAAAACACTGAATATTACTGTGCGCGTCAAAGAGCTAAAGAGCATTAACTTAGCAGGCTCTGGCTCTATTTATGCCAAACCGCTCACCACTAAAAAATTAACCATTAATACGGCAGGCTCAGGCACAGTAGAACTAAGCAAGCTAGATGTGAGTAATGTTAGTGTAAATTTAGGCGGCTCGGGCAGCGTACAGGTTCAAGAGCTGCAAAGTAGCGATTTAGATGTTTCACTGGGGGGCAGTGGCTCATTTAAATCTGCAGGCAATGTCAATATATTAACGATTTCAATGGGTGGCTCTGGCCAAATTGATACGATGCAATTAAAAGCCAAGATTGTGAAGCTAAGCATGGCGGGATCTGGACAAGTTATTGTTGCCGCTAAAGACCAGCTCAGTGCCAGCGTTGCAGGCTCGGGCCATATTCAATACTACGGTGATCCGCAAACGCATTTATCTATGATGGGATCGGCCACTTTAAAACGAATGGGTGCGTTTCCTATTTAATAAACCTAAAGGCTTAAGCATTGGTAGGGTGGGCAAGATAAATCACCTCTGCCCGCCCTAGAAAAACCCATTTCTCTAATGACATAAGCTTAAGTTGATAGGATGGCCACACCATTCTCATGTGATAAATATACCAATATGCAAAAAACCACCAAACAAGCGTTAAAATGCGCATCCAGCCATTATTCGGATTACAGCCTTGCCTTATCTCGCTTTTATTACCGTGGTTTGGGCCTTATCATTTAATTTGATTGGGATGTTTCTAGCTGGCCATGTGGATAGCGATTTTGCCGTGCTAAGCCGAGTTGCCATTGCTGGGCTGGTGTTCCTACCCTTTACTCGGTGGTATGGGATTAGTACTCTGCGTAAATTAGGCACAATGGCCACCGGCGCTTTGCAATTTGGCATTACTTATCTCTGCCTTTACCGATCATTTCAATTTTTAAGCGTGGCCGAAGTATTGCTGTTTACTATTTTTACCCCCATTTATATCACCCTACTCGATGACTTATGCCAAAAGCGCTTTAATTCACGCGCATTGGCTGCGGCTTTGATTGCTGTGCTAGGCTCATTGGTGATTCGCTACAATCAGATTGATACCCATGCCTTCAATGGCTTTTTATTATTGCAATTGGCCAATATTACCTTTGCTGCGGGGCAAGTGGGCTATCGCTACCTAAACCAACATTACCCTGATCAACAGCCGCAATCAGCCAGCTTTGGTTATTTCTTTTTAGGCGCCCTATTGATTGCCCTGCCATCTTATTTAATTTTTGGCAACCCAGCAAAGCTACCGCAGCATCTTGAAGAATTTGCGACACTAGGATTTTTAGGTTTAATTTCATCCGCACTGGGCTTTTACTGGTGGAATAAAGGCGCATGTAAAGTAGATGCGGGCACTTTAGGCGCCATGAATAATATGCATATCCCCGTAGGAATTGTGATTAATTTATTATTTTGGCATCAGCAACAAGATATGCCTCGCTTATTGATAGGAGGCATCATCATGTTGCTGGCTTTATTAATTAATAAATCAGCGTGGAAAAATAAAGCACGCTAAATTATTTTTCCAACTCAGGGAATAGCGTGTCCGTATAGCCAAAATGGCTTAAATCACGGATGCGCTGCGGATATAAAATACCATTTAAATGATCACACTCATGCTGCACCACGCGGGCATGAAAACCGCTCACACTGCGATCAATGGTCTGCCCGTAGATATCAAAGCCTTGATAGCGCAGTTGGGTAAACCGTGGCACTTCTCCGCGTAAGCCTGGCACAGATAAACACCCTTCCCAGCCTTCTGCTAACTCATCACTAAGTGGCGTAAGCACAGGATTAATCAGTACCGTCATGGGTACTGCAGCCTCATCAGGGTAACGCTCACTGGCATCAAAACCAAAAATAACTACTTGCAGGCTTACGCCAATCTGCGGAGCTGCAATGCCTACCCCACCGCTATCGTGCATGGTATCAAACATATCCACCAGTAAAGCATGCAACTCTGGCGTATCAAACGCCTCCACAGGCAAAGCTTGCGCCTGTAGCAAGGGATGCCCCATCTTTAAAATCGAACGAATAGCCATGTATCAATCCTTTGATTTAGACAGGTGGCAAGTGATTGTGCTTATCTCAGCCCGTATCTGATTAAGCCACCCATTTATTAAGCTTAATGTCAGAATTATACCCGACCCCGCCTACTTAACGGCTAAAAACACCGCGTTTCACCTGCCCTACTACGGCAAATCACTCGATATAATTAAGGCCCCTAGCAAGGCATCCCCCTGTTAAAATCAAACCGCTAACAAGGCTTGGCGCTACGGTTTAAATAATATTAATTCATTGAAATAGAAAAAATCCCCATGAAATATACCGCATTGTTTTTACTCTTATGTTTATCCGCCTGTGGCTCATCCGCAGTAGATGATGCAAGCGACATTATCAAAACCACCTTAAAAAAGCCTAAAAGCTTTGTATTAACCGATGGCAATGTCATTTGGCAGAGCACGCTTGCGGATAAAGCAGTAATTGTAAAAGTCAATTACACCGCTCAAAATGGTTTAAACCAAGTGATTAAAGAGTGTAAATACGTGTCGTTTTATCAGCAAGATGGCAAAAGCAAATGGCAAGAAAATGGCGGAATTGAAAACTGCATAGTCGCAGGGGGCAAGGAAGAATTGCAAGCTTTAGAAATACTTAAAAAAATCAATGCATTTAAGTGATGAATATTAATCAATATCGTGCTGCTGCAAAGCCCAGCCCACATGCTCTCTGACTAAAGCACTCGCATCGTCTTGCCTACTATTTAGTGCGGCAATCACTTCAGGGGATGTTGGGGCGTTACCTAGGCCTATGGCCATATTTCTAATCCATTGCTCGTAACCAATACGGTAAATCGCACTGCCAGCCATTTTTTGTTTGAAATCTGCCTCGCTCCAAGCAAAAAGCTCCACCAGCGTGACATCATCTAGGCCGTGACGCACATGAAAATCGCCCTCTTTTGTGTCTACCGCAAAGCGATTCCACGGGCAAACCATTTGGCAATCGTCGCAGCCGTAAACGCGATTCCCCAGCATGGGGCGAAATTCTTCGGGGATGCTGCCTTTTAATTCAATGGTTAAATAAGAAATACAGCGCCGCGCATCCACTTTATATGGCGCAACAATAGCGCCCGTTGGGCAAGCGGTGATGCAGCGCGTGCAGCGCCCACAGTGCTCTTCCTCTTGGGGCGGATCGGGTGGTAGCGGTAAATCAGTAAATAACTCGCCAATAAAAAAATAAGAGCCGTAATCGCGGTTAATTAATAAGGTATGTTTACCCCGCCAGCCTTGCCCTGCCTGCTTTGCAATTTCTACCTCTAGCACGGGCGCTGAATCAACAAATACCCGATGCCCAAATGGGCCGATTTCTGAAGCAAGCCTATCGGCTAACTGCTGTAAGCGTCCCTTTAATACCTTATGATAATCGCGCCCTAGCGCGTAACGAGAAAGGTAAGCTTTATTAGAATCAAGTAAAATAGCTTCCGAATTAGCCGCTCCCGGTGGTAAATAAGGCAGAAAAACAGAAATAAGTGAAATAGTGCCGGGGTGTGATTCTGCAGGTCTAGCACGTTTCATACCGTGCCTTGCCATATAATCCATCTCGCCATGAAAGCCTGCGTCTAGCCATTCTTGTAAGCCCGCTTCGGCGTGGCTTAAATCAATCCCGGTGATGCCGGCACGGGCAAAGCCCAATTCTTGCGCCCACGCTTTAATCTGCTGGGCCAGCGCTTGGTAATCTAATGAATGCTGCAATATCGTCATAATCAACTTAATAAATATAAAGGGCGAGCAAAGATGGTTTACCTTGCCCACGCGGGTGCATCGCTTAAGCCGATGTAAGGCAGTTTTTTAATCATCTAATCAATGTAGAGCCATATGCATAATGATACCGACTTCAGCTGCTTTTTGCCGGATGAGGAAGCCACGCTGGCATTGGGCGCACGTTTAGCCTTAAGCGTATCGCCCGCCATGGTGATTTTTTTAGAAGGCAATCTGGGCGCAGGTAAAACAACGCTTAGCCGTGGCCTATTGCGTGGGCTTGGTTTTGCTGGCCGAGTAAAAAGCCCCACCTATACGCTAGTTGAACCTTATACTGTTTCTAACTTATACTTATATCACTTTGATTTGTATAGATTTAATGATGCCAGCGAATGGGAAGATGCTGGCTTTAGAGACTATTTTAATGCCGAATCCATCTGCCTGATCGAATGGGCAGACAAGGCCGAAGGTCTCTTGCCAGTCCCTGATTGGATCATTACTTTAACGCCCGAACACGATGGCCGTCTGGCCCATATCCAAGCATTTAGTGAGCAAGGCCGAACATGCCTCAATCGTCTTTACCCTTAGATTTAGCGCTACCCAGCTTAAACCGCCGCGATATCTTACGTGGCGCTAGCGCTAGTCTGCTGTTGGCCGTTACCCCGCTGGGCTTTGCCTCGCCTGCCGCCAGCGTGGTAGCGGTACGGGTTTGGCCAGCGCAGGCCTATACCCGTGTGACCATCGAATCAACCGTTGCCCTCACCTTTAAGCAATTTTCGCTTAAAGACCCTGAGCGCTTAGTGGTTGATCTAGAAGGCATTGATATCAATAACGAATTGCAAAGCCTATCCAGCAAAGTGGGCGGCGATGATCCCTATATTCAGCAGCTGCGCGCAGCGCGCAATAAACCCGGTACAGTACGCCTCGTCTTAGATTTAAAAGCAGAAATCAAACCACAGATTTTCACGCTAAACCCTGTCGGCGAATACAAGCACCGCTTGGTGATTGATCTCTACCCCGCATTGCAAAACGATCCGCTCCTCGCGTTTTTGGACGATCAAAACTCGGATAGTAAGCCTGCGCCGCCAGCCCAAGCACCAACGATAAATAAGGCTGAGCCTGAAAACAATCCGGTTGATCGCAGCAAAATGAAGGTTGACCGGCTCATTACCGTGGTACTTGATCCTGGCCACGGCGGTGAAGACCCAGGCGCAGTGGGGCCCGGCGGCAACCATGAAAAAACCGTCGTACTTGCGATTGCCAAAAAGCTTAAATCTTTATTAGAGAACGAGCCAAATATGCGTGTCGTGCTTACCCGCGACGGCGATTTCTTTGTACCACTTGGGGTGCGCGTCAAAAAAGCCCGTGCAGTGCAGGCTGATTTATTTGTCTCCATCCACGCTGACGCCTTTACCCGGCCCGATGCAAACGGCTCATCGGTGTTTATGCTTTCTGAAAAAGGGGCCAGTAGCTCAGCAGCCCGCTGGCTGGCACAAACGCAGAATGATGCCGACTTGATCGGTGGGATAAAAATCGATGTAAAAGACAAAGCGCTGGCACATACCTTGATGGATTTAACCCAAACGGCCACCAATAACGACAGCATGAAGCTAGCAAAATCAATGCTAGGTGAGATCGGCAACATCAACCGCTTACACAAACAAAACGTTGAGTTGGCGGGCTTTGCCGTGCTTAAAGCGCCAGATATTCCATCTATTTTGGTTGAAACCGCATTTATCTCTAACCCGCAAGAAGAACAAAAACTGATCGACGAAGCCTACCAACAAAAAATGGCCAACGCCCTGCATAAAGGCATTAAGCGTTACTTCGCCAAAAATCCACCGCTGCCAAAAACCAGAATGGCGCAGAGCTAAGCAAGTAAAGGTGGGCAACATGCCCGCCTTTACTGATGGCTTTACGCAAAGTGCCGGCATCATTCTCCTAGCAGCCTGTCGGACTTAAGACTGATCTACTACGGAAAAGCCGGATTTGGCCATATTTCACGCATTTTCTCGTTGAATAGCCAGCTATTCGCCT
>Ga0247722_10000650_pt1 | contig 20577 bp, 12 predicted proteins | sample MSEWelMarce3H_FC_FD_189094 | JGI IMG/M metagenome (GOLD analysis project Ga0247722, IMG submission 189094) | Subsurface sediment microbial communities from gas well in West Virginia, United States - MSEEL Well Study Marcellus 3H_FC | ecosystem: Environmental > Terrestrial > Deep subsurface >... | reverse complement strand
AATTGCTATGATAATAGATTCTGGTATAGTTACGGGTTCGCTTCTAGTACAAGGGCCACTTACTGTTTCTGGCTCACTGTCCGTAACTGATGGAATAACTGGATCGCTTCAAGGAACTGCATCATACGCATTAAGTGCATTAACTGCTTCTTACTTATTAGGGCAGTCACCAACATCATCATATGCATTAACTGCATCATACGCTGATAATTTTACAGTACAAGGTACATTAACAGCACAAACAATTGTAGCCCAAACTATAACCTCATCTACTGAATTTATTACTGGTTCTACTCGAAACGGATCATTACTATCAAATACACATCAATTTACTGGATCAGTTGGAATAACTGGCTCTGTATCAATGAGTGGTGATTTAGTATTTTCACCAAGTAATACCTACCAAATTGGCTCTCCAACATTATATCCAACTGTAATAACAACTAGCACATCACGTGCTGCTATTTTTAGACCATTACTAGTAACTGGATTTCAATATAGAAGTTTCGATAATATAAATGTAATTGGACAATGGTTTAATAACGGAAACTTAGTAATACAAAGTGGATCCGCTCTAACTGATAATGGATATCGTCTACAAGTAAATGGAGCGTCAGCGTCAGGATCGTTATTCGTATCTGGCTCATCATTATTTAGTGGCTCAGTTCGATCAACAAATGGATTTACAGGCTCATTACTTGGTACTGCATCATATGCAACACAAGCAGTATCAGCTTCATATTGGTCTGGATCAATTACAAATGCTGAGAGTGCATCATATGCTTTAACATCATCATATTCAAATAATGCTACATCAGCATCGTATGCTACTAACGCATTAAGTGCTTCATATTGGAGTGGATCAATTGAAAATGCTGCTACAGCATCATACGTTCTAAACGCAGTATCAGCATCATATGCTACAAACGCTTTAACAGCATCCTATGCTTCGAACGTACCAGTAACAGCATCATACGCTTTAACTGCTAATACAGCAAGCTATGCATTAACTGCATCCTATATTTCAGGATCAGGAGCAGGTGTTGGCTTCCCATTCTCTGGATCAGCAATAATAACAGGATCATTATATGTATCTAGTTCATTTATTTCTGGCTCATTTAAAGGTGATGGATCACAAATAACAGGTCTGACTGCAGGTGGTAAAATACATACACAATCAAGCGCTGCATCAACGTGGACATTTACTCATAATTTAGGAGTACAATATCCGAACGTAACGGTATATAACGCGTCTAACGAAATTATTTTACCACAAACAATAACTGCAACAGACGATAATACATTAGTTCTAACATTTGGAGCTTCAGTTGCAGGCTATGCAGTAGCAGGAATAGGTGGTATAATAAATGTACAAGGACGTACAACACAACAGTACTTTACATCAGCAACAACGTGGTCATTTGCGCACAATTTAGGCGATAAATACGTTTCCATACAAGCATTTGACGACGCATTTGAGATGATGATTCCATCAACTATTCGTTTAGTTGATTATACATCATCTGTGTTGTTGTTCGAATCAGCATCGTCCGGATACGCAGTAGCAACTATTGGAGGTGATTTACCTGCAATTAGCTCGTCGTATGCAGGCTATACTTTACAAGTAGCTAGTTCGGCTCCATACTCTGCTAGTTGGGTAGCAGTACCTAACGTAACAGTAACGAATGCAGTAACAGCATCGTATTTAAACCCAATAACAAATTCATTTATAGTTTTATCACAAGTATCATCATCACTAAACTTTGTAGATGATACAGCAGCAGCAGCTGGTGGTGTGCCATTAGGTGGATTATATAGAAGTGGAAACTTTATTTTAATTAGATTAGTATAATATGGCATTAGCATTATCAGGCTCAGTTTCAATATCCGGATCACTTAACGTAGGTGGATCTGCCGTTGTTCTATCATCAGCAACATCATCATTATCCGCCTCATATGCTGTAAATGCAACTACTGCATCGTACGCAGTAAATAGCACTACTGCTCAAACTTCATCATATGCAAGTTCATTTGTTGTAGGTGGTACTTTAACAGCACAAACATTAGTAGTACAAACTATTACTTCAAGTGTAGAATTTGTTACTGGATCAAATCGTTTTGGATCTACTACTGGAAATACACATGAATTTACTGGATCATTACTAGTAAGTGGATCTACTACATTTTCAGGTAGTGTAGCCGCTGGAGGTGATTTAACTTTAACAAGTGCTGGTAGTACTACAATTACTAATAATGGTACAAATCCAATATTTGATCTTATTCGAACAAATAATGGTACTACTCCATCTGCCCAAATAAATTTTAAAACATCACAAGGTACAATTAGATGGCAGACTGGAACAAACCAAGCAGTAGGTGCTGGATTTGAAATAAATGAAGGAAATGCTACTGCAAATAGATTTTATATTGCACCTGGAGGTAATGCAACATTAAGTGGTGCATATACAATTCAAGCAGGTACTGGACTTACAAAACACTATTTTACATCTGCTGGTTCAGGTGATGCTTTAAATCAATTATACGATAGTACAGGAACAGTTAAAGTACAACTATATACTAATGGAGATAGCTATCTTACAGGTGGTAATGTAGGAATTGGTACTACTTCCCCAGGTTCAAAACTTCATGTTAAAGGAGTTTTAACTATAGAAAGAAGCAATGCATCTCAAACTTCAACAATTAGCAACGAAGGAGGTAATTTCTATATTAATGTAAGTAGTGGATATAATACTATTTTTCAAGATGGAGGTACCGAACGTATGCGTATTGCTAGCGGTAGTGGATTTGTAGGTATAGGAACAACAAGCCCCTTACAGTTAATGCATTTGTATTCACCTAACACCACCCTTCAAATTCAATCTACTACTACAGGAGCAAATGCAAATATAAGATTAACTACAACTGCGAGAACATGGACATTAGGACCAAATCAATATTTAAGTAACTCATATTTTGAGCTTGTAGATAGTACAGCAGGAGCTACCAGATTAACTATAGATAGTTCAGGTAATGTAGGTATAGGAACAACAAATCCAAATGCTATACTTCATCTTGAACAATCGGTAAATGGTAATATGCCTATTCGATTTAGAAATAGATATGGGGCAACAAGTAACACAGCATCAACAGTAGATATATTATCTGAATTAGTAGCTTCAGATCAGGCCGGACAAATTGGCTCAATGATTCGAACTGGAAAAGAAGGAGATTATTCAGTAACTGCTGCTAGAGATTCATATATGTCGTTTTCTACAGCAGAAAATGATGTTCTTAATGAACGTATGCGTATTACTAGTGCTGGAACTACTGAAATAAGAAAAGGAGATGGAACTGATGCTTTAAAAATATATGGTAGTGGAGCAAGTTCTTATTGGTTCTTTAAATCAAATTCAAGTTATGCTACTGTAGGATCATATACAACAGGAGTAGGATATGTACCGTTATATGTTGAAAGTTCTTATGTTGGTATTGGTGTTACAAATCCATCATACCGACTAGATATTAGTGATAATGCAAGGGTAGGTAGTAATTTATATGCTTATAATGATAGAAATAACTTTGCACGAGGTAGTATAAGACTTACATCCCCATCTAATAATGCTAGTACATTAGATATTAATGTTACAGATAGTACTACTAATATTTATAGTAATTATTATAGTGGAGGAAATGATAATAAAATTATAATTGGAACTTATGCTAATAATGGAAACCAATTGGTTTTAACTAATGGAGGAAATGTTGGTATAAGTAGATTATCACCTGTATCCAAATTTGCTATATATGGCGGCCCACTTCAAATAATGGGAGATTATGCAAATCATCAGATAATTGTTAAAACAGCAGGAACAGCAGGTACACTTAATGGTTCTTTAACTGTAACAGTACCTGATATGGCAGGAGCTGGGAGCAGTATTGGTTATGGTGGATTCTCATGTGAAATATACGTTGCCGGATATTCTGGAATGTATTGTCACGCTTGGTTCTCTGGATATACAAACAATGGTATTACTGCGAGTGAAACTGCTATATTAAGAAGTAACGGCGGGTGGTCCGTTTCCCAATTTGGAAATGGTTCTCAAGGATTAACTTTTATAGTAGATTACCCATCAGGACTTATTCACCCAACTGCAAGAATAATAATTAATAAAGGTGGACATTCATACGAAAATGAATACCCAGGTAATAGTATAACAGCTGTTTGGTCTTAAAATAAAAATACATTATGATAAACTTTACATGGATATTTAACATCCAAACTACAGTACCTTATGATATCAATACACAAAATACTAATATTATTAAAACATTAGGATGGTGTATTACAGGTACAGATTCCGAATATGATAATAAATCACTATCTATATCAGGATGTGTAGATTTTGATATATCTTCATTAAGTGGTATTAAACCAATTGAGGAAATAACAAATGAAGACTTACAGTCTTGGATAGAAAATAGAGTAGGAATTGATAAACTAAATACTATGAAAACTAATTTAGAAAATCAATTGAACTCATTACCTAACGATTGGTCCGCAGTTCCTAATGTATAGAATATTTATACGAAAATACAAATAAATGCTTCAATATAATCCTACAGTATCGGGTTCGCTTAGCGTCACAGGTAATATTTCAGCCACACAAGGCATTACAGGTTCATTTTCAGGATCGATTGCTGGTCTGCCTACCGATACATTAGCGTTTTCATCTTCATTATCAACACGTATAACAAACACGGAATTAACGTCGTCTGAATACGTTTCAACGTCTGGTTCGCTTTCAACAAGAGTGACAGCAGCTGAAGCTACTTCATCTGCTTTCGTTACTGCGTCTGGATCGTTATCTACACGAGTAACTGATGCTGAGGCGACTGCGTCCTCATACGTTACAGCGTCTGGATCATTAGCTGCTCGTATCGTGTCTAACGAAGCAAAGACTGGATCATATGCAACAACGGGATCGAATCAATTTAATGGATCACAGACAGTAACTGGTAGTCTAACGGCGACTGGAACGATTGTGGCACAAACGTTAGTTGTTCAGACAATTACTTCAAGTATTGACTTTGTTACTGGTAGTGCTAAATTTGGTTCTACTACAGATAATAATCATCAGTTTACTGGATCTATATTAATATCAGGAAGTGTTGGTATTGGAACTTCACCAACTACTAAATTAGATGTATATGCTGCAACAGCAGGATCAACAGCAGATATTTTAAGATTAAAAAACGCATCTAATGATACATCTACTGGTCTTAGAGTAAAATGGGATTTCCAATCAGTAGAAGGAGCTTACTTAGATGTAACTACAGATAGTAGTGGTCATAAATCAATGACCGCATACCTATCATCAGCAAATGGCACACCTGCTCAAGTATTAACAATAGCTGGTAGTAACAAAGCTGCTACATTTGCAGGTAATGTTGGTATCGGATCAACACCCTCATATACATTAGATGTACGTGGTGATGTAAATGGTGATGTTGTACTTGCAAGACTTCAGAATAGAGATGGAAATTTAAGTACAGGTGCTTATATAGGGTTTAGTACTGGATATGCTGCTATGGCTACAATTGGTGCTAAAAGAGAAGGAGCAGAAAATGATTCTTCTTTAGTATTTTCTCCAATGCTGAATGAAAATGCTGTAGAACGTATGCGAATTAATAGTGGGGGTAATGTAGGCATCGGAAATACATCTCCACAAACACGATTAGACATAACAAGTGTTGGAGGCTCTTTAGGAAGCTCAGTAACATATCCAACTGATACTAATGGAATAACAGTTAGAAATTCAACTAACTCATCTAATACAGGTAGTGGATATTGGTTTGATCATGGTGGGTTACAAGCTGGTATAGCATCAGCTAGAGCAACTACTGGTGATTGGGGTACAGATATAAGATTTTATACCCACCCTACAGCAACTAATAACCAATACGTTATGCAAGAACGTATGAGAATACTAGCTGATGGTTATGTAGGTATTGGAACACTATCCCCAGCTAAAAAATTAGATATATATGATTCAAATGCTAACGCTACCGCACAAATAAAATTAAGAAATGCAGGATCAACCCCTGCAGCTTATTTAGGTGCATTTTCAGGTAATCTATATCTGAGTGCTGGTGGTACTTACGATAGTGGATGGACTACTGATGGATCAAATGGAGTTGCAAATATTGTAATGGAAACTTCAAATGGTGGTTCCGCTATTGCTTTTGGAACTGCTGCTTCAAATACAGCACCTTCTGAACGTATGCGTATTATGGCTAATGGGAATGTAGGTATTGGAACAACAAACCCAGGATATAGATTAGATGTTAGGGGAGGATCAGGTGCTGAATTTCGATTTAATTCATATAACTCTTCGTATAATATTATGATGGGTTCAGGTGATCAAATTAACGTTTATAGTGATTATAGTAATTCAGCTGCTGTAATGTATTTGAATTACAGCTCAGGAGATGTTTTTATAGCTAGAAATTTACACGTAGAAAAGTCATCAGCTGAAAAAGTAAGAATTACTGCGGCTGGTGAAATCGTACAATCTGTTACTAATGGTATCATAACTCAACAAGGAGGATCCGGGTATTCATTATTTAGATTATATGGTAACACCAGTGCTGTTGAATTACAAATGGGTGCTCATCAAACTTCAGGTATGGGTTCTGTAGGAACATATACAAGTTCACCTTTGATGTTTAAAACATCCAATACTGAGCGTATGCGAATAATGAGTGGTGGTGGAGTTGGATATGGCCAATCAGCAAACGGTACTCCATTACGCGCTACTCTTGTTAAACGAGGTACCACATCAATCACATTTAGTATGTCATTAAATACAATAGGTGCTTGGAGACCAGGATTTGCAACTGTTAGAGTTTCAGGTGCACAAAACGGATTACAAGAATATTGGGCCGCATGGTTTATATATAGAATAACTGGTTATTTTGGTGCTGGTACTAGTATTAATCTTTTAAGTTCTGGTGGAGATACTGGCTCAGTTTCAATTTCATCAAGCAGTGATCAAAACTCACCTCAAGCATTTTCAATTACAATAACCGATAGTGGATCAACAACAGATACAATGATAGCAGATTTAGATGTAGCATATCATGAAGGTATAATTTCATTAACATAATAAAATACAATGTACCAAATACAACAACAATTCATTCCAGGCAATCCCCAAATATGGGTAGCACGTTTAGCCGAAGGCGACGAGGATTTTATTTTCGACACAGAAGAAGAGGCAAACACAAAACTAGCCGAACTACAAGCTGCAGACACTGACGGTAGAGAATACAAGATAGTATATTTATAGCCGACCCCTACTTTAGGGACAGTGAACTAAAGTATATAAAATGTCTCAATTTCGGATAAAAAACGGTCTCATCATAGATAATGGTGGGATTGCAGTAACAGGTTCTATTTCATCTACAGCCGGAATCACCGGTTCATTCTCAGGCTCGATTGCTGGCTTTCCAACAGACGTTGCTGCGTTTTCTTCCTCGCTATCATCGCGTATAGCTTCAAACGAGGCAAAAACCGGATCATACGCTACTACTGGATCAAATCAATTTAATGGATCACAAACTGTAACAGGATCGTTAACTGCTACAGGCACGATTGTAGCACAAACGTTAGTTGTTCAGACAATAACGTCATCAGTTGAATTCGTTACTGGATCGAATCGATTCGGAACAACGACTGGAAATACACATGAATTTACAGGATCGTTACTAGTATCTGGATCGCAGACTGTAACCGGAAATGCTACATTCAGTAATGACTTATACGTTGTTGAAAGCGGAAATGCATTATTAAGAATACAAGCATCTACAAATACTACTCCAGTTACCGATATTGAGTTAATGCGTGGTACTAATACAACGTGGGGTGCTGACGGATATGGAGATTATAGATTTAGAAATAGCGGTGGAGACTTAACTATTCAATATGGTGATACAGGTGTAACGAGTGATAGATTAGTTATATCATCTTCTGGTGTTACTGTATTCAATGGTGTTAGTGCTTCTCCAGCTATAACATTAGCAAATACTACTGGAGGAACAAAAACTGATTTTACTATCACCGAAAATACTGGATTAATAATTAATTCATATGAAGGTGCTTCTGCTAGAAGTATCGATTTAAAAGTTGGTGGTGCGTCCGCTTTAACTATAGCATCATCTCAAGCTGCTACATTTGCTGGTAGTGTAACTATTAATGGAGAATCTTTAACTATTGGAGGTACTACGAATAATGCAGTTATAAATAACATTGCAAGTGTTAGAATAAATATAGATTCAGATAATAACGGAACTGGAGAATCATTTATTATAGGTCATAATCAAACTAATATTGATAATAATAATGTATTATTTAAAGTACAAGATAACGGTAACATAGGTATCGGAACAACATCTCCAACATACGTTCTAGATGTTAGACAATATTCAGGCCAATATTGGAATGGTTCCGCATTTACAGGTACACCTACAGCTATTGCAATGTCTAATACAGTACCTGGTGGATATGATCCTGTATTTTTACTACAACAAACCGATTCAGGTGGGACTGTTAAAAATGCAGGTGCTATTGGTATGGTTGGTACAGCTGCTTGGACAGCTGGTAATAATTCTACTCAAGTATCAGATATGTATTTTCTAATTAGAAATGATTCTGGTAGTATAACTGAAAGAATGCGTATTAAATCTACAGGGAATGTAGGTATTGGAACAGCTTCACCAGGTACTAAACTTCATGTTGTTGGAGGTAATGATAATACATTAATAATCGATAATGATGGGAGTACATACACTTCAGCATTTTGGAGAAACAGCAATAATAACAGAGCACAAATATATTTCCAAAATTCTGCAAAAGAATTTGGGATAGGTACCCTTGATGCAAGTGGATATATTGCATTTTCAACTGCAGTGGCGACTGAACGTATGCGTATTACTAGTGGTGGTAATTTAGGTATTGGCACTTCTTCTCCAAATGCAAGATTAGATTTAGGTCCTAGTTACGGAGCAAGTGGTGAAAAGTTTTTTATTTATAACGATAATAGTAGTAGTGCATTAGCAGGAACTAAAGTTGGTTTTTATATGGACAGATTTGGGTTATCTAATAACTCAACTTATGTATTTCCAACTTCTAATGCTAACCCAGGGTCATATATTATAGCAAGTAAAGATACAAGTAGTACTACATTAGTTGCTCGTATGACAGTACTTGGAGAAAGTGGCAACGTAGGCATTGGAACAACTTCTCCTTCAAACCCAGAAAATTTTACTAGAGTATTAAATATATCTTCAACTAATGCTGCATTAGTATTATCCAATACTAGTGGAACTACTAAAAACTGGTCATTAGGAGCTTACGAGGATGGCTCATTTAGAATTGTTGATTCTAATTCTCAACGTTTTAAAATTGATTCTGTAGGAAGAATCTCAGGAACTGTTAACACTGTAAATGGTCAATTTCAATTATTTCAAACAGATGCTGCTTATAGTACAGATGCGATGATGTATCTGATGAATAACAGAAATGCTACATCAGGATATAATTTTGCTAAATTCTTTTCCGGATATCCAGATAATACCAGTGATATTGAATTTGCTTTCAGAGGAGATGGTATCGGTTACTCAGATGGTGGTTGGACTACACCCGCATCTGATTACGCTGAATATTTTGAGTCAATAGATGGAACAGCTCTACAAATCGGAACAACAGTAGTATTAGAAAATGGTAAAATACGTCAAGCAACCGAATCGGACACTAATATTATTGGAGTAATTCGTCCTAAAAATGCATCATTATTTTTAGGTAATAATGCTGAACATAAATGGAATCAAAAATACCTTAAAGATGATTTCGGTGCATATATTTTAGATACGGAAGGTATGAGAACACTGAATCCAGACTATGACCCAGATATTGAATATATACCTAGAGAAAAGAGAGACGAATGGAATATCGTTGGATTAGTTGGACAAGTACCAACATTAAAATCACAACCTAAAAACCCAAATTGGGTAAAAATGCATGATGTATCTGATACTGTTGAAATGTGGTTAATAAAATAAATTAAAATAATATACAATAAATGATACTAAATTCACCCTTCATATCAGGTTCCCTTACAGTAACGGGAAATACAATTCTATCAGGATCGATCACATCGCTTGCCGGAATTGCAGGTACTGCCTCATACGCAACCAATGCGGAAATGTTGGATGGATTAGATTCAACATCATTTTTAAATACGTCTTCGTTTAATACTGTTTCTTCATCGTTTTCTACTCGAGTAACAGCTGCTGAAGCTACAGCATCAGCATTCGTTACCGCGTCTGGATCATTGGCTGCTCGTTTGGTATCAAATGAGGCAAAAACCGGATCGTATGCTACTACTGGATCAAATGTATTTTCGGGTAGCCAAACCATAAGTGGATCACTTACAGCTACTGGAACTATTACTGCACAAACGTTAGTTGTACAAACTATTACTTCATCAGTAGATTTTGTTACTGGTAGTGCTCGTTTTGGAACATTGTCTTCAAACACACATGAATTTACTGGTAGTGTATCAATATCAGGAAGTATAATAACAGGAACATCTGCTGATTACGTTGTTTTAAATAACGGAAATCTATATAGAACTTCAGGAAGTGGGTATGGAACAGTAAATATAACTGGACGAAACGTATCTTTACAATACGATAATTTAAGTACAGGAGCAGTAACTGGATTATTATTACAATCAGGATCAGGTAATGTTGGTATTGGTTCTTCTGCCCCAGGAGTTAGATTAGATGTAGCTGGTATATTAAATACTACTGTAACATCATCAGTATATAATGCTGCGTTTTATAATAAAACAACAGATGCATTAGCGGCAATCACTATTCAAGCAACTGATACATCAACAAGTGGTGTTAATTCTGGTTCCGCAGCTATTGAATTAGTAGGTAGAGCCGATAATTCAGCTCACGGCAGACATGCTTGGATGGGTGCTGAAGGTGTTATTGGACAAACATATAGAACTCGAGTTAAATTTAAAATACGAGGCGAATCAAATACTGGATATACTTGGGCTAATCCAAACGCTGAAGCACCAACTATCATGACTTTAGATGGTAATGGATACGTTGGTATTGGTTCGTCTGCTCCAACAAATGCGTTAGATGTAGTAGGTACTATGAAGTTAACTAATAATGCAGGATCAGTATCAATTGCATTAAATAAAAATAATTCAACTGTAGGTGCATCATCACAGTTATATTTTCAAGATCAAGGCACTACTAAATGGGATTTAGGTGCATTCAATATTGGTGCTGCTGGAGCAAATGATTTTTCATTATATAACAGAAGTGGTAGTGGATCAAATCCAGTAACTGTACTATATGCAAATAATAATGTTGGTATTGGAACAACAAATCCTATTGTAAAATTACACGTCGCAGATTCAGGAGGAGGTAGAATAGTATTAGATGCTACTTCAGGTTCGGGTGTAAAATGGCAAATGAACTCTTGGACAGATGGTAAATTATATATAGGAGTTTATAATGTAGCAGATTATTTAACATTAACAAGTGCTGGTAATGTAGGTATTGGAACAGCATCTCCAGGAGCTATACTTGATACTTATATTAATGGTACTTACTCTAGTGGAACAAATATTCGCTCATATAGAGTACAAGATAATAACAGTACTACAGGAAAAGCAATTGATGTATATATAACTAATAGCGGAAGTCCAGATAACGTAACAATGTATGGAATGTACGTTGATGCTTTTGTTGGTAATGGAAATAATAACAAAGCATATAGTATATATACAAACCGCGGTAATGCTATTTTTGGAGCAACATCAGGTAATGTTGGTATCGGAACAACAAACCCTGGTTATAACTTAGATATCCAAGGTACAGAATCAAAAATCCAAATAAAAAGTACAGGAGCTGGAGGTGGGACTTGGGTAATGGCTTCTACATACAATGATTGGTCTGCTGGTGGTGGTAAGTATGTTATTACAACTAATGGTGGGAGTGCTGGGATAAAGTTTGCTATAGATAGTTCAGGTAATGTAGGTATTGGTACATACAGTCCAACTAAATTACTAGAAGTAAATGGTAGAATGTATACTACCGCTATAGTATCAGGTAATATTCTAGCAGGAAATATATCATCAAATATAGCATCATCTCCATCATTTATTCTAATATGTGATCTAAATAACTCAGCCGGATTCTCAATGTCAGGTAAAATAAATGCTGCATCATATACATGCTGGAATATATCCGATATATGGATTAAAAAAGATTATTCATCCACTAATGCTGCTGCTGGTATTACAGGCGCATACAAATCAGGATGTGATTTTTCAATTGTAGACTGTAGTTATAGTGGTGGAAGATATATTGCATTACGATTTACGGGCAATCCAGAAATTGACGTCATGTGTACTGGATATAGATTAAATGCATTGTTTGCTGCTAGTGGTGAAGCTACAGTAGTAACAGGAGCAACAGTAAATTCAACACTAGCCTCATATTAATATTTATATTAAAACAACATAGTAAATGCTAATACATAATCCCATATTTACCGGTTCGATATCATTAAATGGTGCAGATATATCAAAAATATCTACAGTATCGAGCGATTCATCCTCGTTTGCATCACGTATAACAAACACGGAATCAACAGCATCAGCATATGTTTTAGCATCGGGTTCATTATCTACCAGAGTAACACTCGCTGAAGCTACAGCTTCAGCTCTTGTTACCGCGTCTGGCTCATTTTCGGCACGAATAGCATCAAACGAGGCTAAGACGGGATCATTTGTTACAACGGGATCAAATCAATTCAATGGTAATCAGACAGTAACAGGATCACTTACAGCTACTGGAACGATCGTGGCGCAAACATTAGTTGTACAAACAATAACTTCGAGTGTAGAGTTTGTTACTGGATCAAATCGATTCGGAACAACAACAGGTAATACACATGAATTTACTGGATCGTTATTAGTGTCTGGATCAAATATTATAAACGGTAATGTAGGTATTGGAACAACTTCTCCAGGTAATAAATTATCCGTAGCAAATACAGCTGGATTACCTTCAAATTCTACATTATCAGAAGCAGTTATTTTAGTACAAGATTCTGGAACAAATAGAAGATTAGGAATAGGAGCTTCAACAAGTGGACAATGGATTCAATCTTCTTATCCTGGAACTGATGGAATATCCTCTGTTTTATTATTGAATCCTAGTGGGGGAAATATAGGTATAGGAACAACATCTCCCAGTTATCAATTAGATGTAGTTAAAAACACAAATGCTGCCGACCCACTAATAAATGTATCAAATCCAAACAGTGGAGTATATTCACGAGCAATATATAGATTCTTTTCTGATACAGCTGGTGGACAAATAGGTGTTGTTTCAAGTACTTGGACTGCAGATCCTGTAATAGCGGCAAATGAAACTTATGTGTATGGTAATAGAGGATTAATACTTTATACTACATCTACATACCCAATGAGATTTATTACTGCGGACACTGAACGTATGCGAATCACTAGTGGTGGGAATTTAGGAGTAGGAATGACAGATCCACAACAAAAAATTCAAACAGGTGGTAGAATTAGAGTTAGTCCTGATAATACTAATGGTGGTGATTTAGGAGTAAATGATGGAGGTTTAGCATTATCCACAATTGGAGCATCCCCAATTCAGTTTTGGACTAGTAACTACAGTAATGAACGTATGAGAATTACTGGTGCTGGATTAGTATCAATAGGTAACTCAACCCCACAATCAAATGGGTCATCTGCTGTACTTGACGTAGGTAATGGTAGTGGAGGTACATTAAATTTACGTGATACAAATACAGGCATAGCATCTGAAGGATTTCACCAAATTTATGGAGGAGATAATAGAATGTATCTGTATGCTGGTGGGAGTGGAGCTTCTGCTTATATGCAGTTCTATACTAACGATTCTGAACGAATACGAATTACCAGTGGTGGTGCTGTAGGTATTGGAACATCAGTACCAACAACTACACTTGACGTAGCTGGAAGCGGTAAATTCAGAAGTGGATATATGATATATGGTGGATCTTCTTATACATCATATACATCAAACGGATTATGGGGATCAACAGCAACACCAAACTTTGCAGGTACAAATGGACAAGGAGGTACATATAATAAATTTAGCGGTGTTAATGGGGGTTTAATTTTAGGGTATCAAGATAACGGTAATGGATTATATTCACCAGCATATGGATTTGAAGTAAAATCAACTGACGGAAGGCCAGTTGCAGGAATAGTTGTTAAAGCTCTTGTAATGAAAGATGTAGATACTAATGGCGAGCCAATGGTTATCTACAATAATGGATCTTCATACTGGGAAAATAGTATGGAGGTAGCTAAAACATCAGGTACTTATGCTCAATTACGTATAACATCAGATGCCACATATGCCTCAGTAGTTAGAGATTATATTTTAACCACATCATCGAATTTAGATATAGCAACTGAACGTACTGATGGTGGAGCATTTAATTTCTTACTGCTTGTATCATCTACACTAACAGCTTCAGCATCACATAGAAACTATTATACATTTGCAGTACAAGGTAGAGGTACTACCGCTACTGCTACTCAATTATCGAACGTAAGTGCTGGTACTGCATCACGTTCAGCAATATCTGTATCATTTCCAAGCAATGGTACTATACGATTAAATTTAACTGGTGGTGAAAGTTGCCAAATAAAAGTAACAGCAATAGGCCATGGAGCCCTATAAAATAATATTTATACGAAAACGATTATAAATGAAAATATTCTCCCCCGTTCTAAAAGGCACAACAACAGTATCAGACGGTACAACTAATCTATCAGGCTCGTTTACTGGCTCGCTACAAGGCACGGCAGCAACAGCATCATATGTTGTTTCTTCTGTTACCGACGCTACACAAAATACGCGTCTACAAACGTTAGAATCAGTAACGGGATCGTATGCTTCAACGTCATCATTATCAACTTCTAATTCACGTATAAGTATATTAGAAAACGTTACAGGATCGTATGCTTCGACGGGATCAAATCAATTCAATGGATCGCAAACTGTAACGGGTAGTTTAACTGCTACTGGAACAATTACAGCGCAGACGTTAGTTGTGCAAACTATAACCAGTAGTGTAGATTTCGTTACCGGCAGTGCTAAATTTGGTTCTACAACAGGCAATACACATCAGTTTACTGGATCATTATTAGTGTCTGGGTCACAAACAATAAATGGTAGTATTACAGTAGGAGATTTGATTTCAACATCTTATGGTACTGCTCGTATTCAAGTAACTTCAACTACAAATAGTGCAAATGCTGGATTAAGATTTAGTGCTAAAGATTCAACTAGTACTACTAAAAATGCAGGTTTATATTATGTAGCAGGAACTACTACTGCAAATACATTTTTATCATTAGTAGCAGATGATAATAATTATCAATTTAATGTTTTAGCTAATGGTAATGTAGGTATTGGAACAACATCTCCAGTCACTAAACTAGATGTAGTAGAAAGTACTTCAAACACATATGGAATAATATCTGCTAGAGGAAATAATAGAGGTGGTGCTTTAGAATTATATAATGGTAGCGCTATAACAGCTGCTATTTACTCATTAACTACAAATGATTTATTATTCTATAATGGTACTTATGTAGAAAGAATGCGTATTAATTCTTCTGGTAGTGTAGGTATTGGAACAGATTCCCCAGGAAAACGAGTAGAAATATCTGAAGATAATTCATCAACAACAGCAACTACAGGATTAAAAATAACAAACTGGAGTGCCACAACAGATGCTAGAGCAGGTATTGTGTTCCAAAACTATGATAATAATAACGCTGCTATTTGGAGCCGTCGTACTGGTTCAACTGCTGGTAGTTTAATACTTGGAACTAATAGTGGTACTGGTACTACAGCTGAATCCGCTATTGTTGAACGTATGCGTATTGATAATGCAGGTAATATTGGTATAAATGAATCATCCCCATCATCGATGCTTCATTTTTCTCGCCAAACTACTTGGGGTACTTCCGATAATAGAATAATCAATATTAATAATTCAGGTACTGGTGGTGATATTAATACAGCACATAATATGGGCTCTATTACTTGGTATAGTGGAAATAGTACTCCTACAGCTGAAATAGCAGCATATAGAAATACACCAGCAAGCGGAAATAACATTGAATTAAGATTTTATACCGCTGCTGCCGGAACTCCATCGGAACGTATGCGTATTACTAGTGGAGGGGATATAGAAGTATGGGGGGGTGCTGTTAGAACTAATGGTGGATATCTTAGATTAGCATCTAGTGGAGGAAGCACAACTGGAGGGTATTTTTTAAGAAAAGCATCTTGGATTGGTACAGGTACAGATCATTCACCATCAATAGCTGCTGAAGGTGGATATGGTATAAATTTCTATACTAATGGTTCTACTACTGAAAGAATGATGATTACTAGTGGTGGTAACGTAGGAATCGGAACAACATCCCCGGCATATAAATTCCAAGTACAAACATCATCAGGAATTAATTCAGAATTTAGAGATACAGCAGGAAATGCATTAGCAATTAATATAAATTCGGGCGTAGCAAACTTTTTAGCTACATATGAAGTTACTGCTACGAATATGGATCTTTCATTTACACCAACAACAAGTGGAGGTACCCAAACTGAAGCAATGCGTATTAAAGCTGGTGGTAATGTAGGTATTGGAACAAATAACCCATCAGATTTACTCCATGTATATACAAATGCAACAACTGGAGCTATTAGATTAGGTGGAGGTAATGGTTCGGGAAATGCAAGAATGTACTTTCAAGCTCACGCTTCTACCGCTTATATAGACATGTATGGTAATAATTCATATTTACCATTACAGATTAATGCTAATCCAGTTGCCTTTATGGGTGGTAATGTTGGGATCGGAACAACTTCCCCCGCTGGTATGCTATCTATTGGTACTTCAGATGCTCGAAAAATATCATTTGCATCTAGTGACAATGTTAGAAGTACTACTTTATTCAAATCATACAGTATGAATGGTAATGAGTCAACTTGGTGTAGGATACGATTAGAAAATAACTATGCACAAAATTACCAAGGGGTTTGGGGTACTATAACTGTTGCATATCATCCATACCATGCTTCTATGGCGAGATTTTACCAATACAGATTTTTTCAAGGACCATACGGAACTAATAATTCTTATATGAAGATTGTAACTGTGTATGAAGAAGAAGTTGGTTGGAATTATTATTCTTTTACATCTGATGTACAATTTTATAATTTTGAAAATTATCTATATATAAAGGTAATAGGACAGTATAGTGGTGTAAATCAAATAAGAAGTGTTACGGCTGAATTAACAGGAGCAAATGTAGCAATGGATACAGTCCAGTTAGAAGTAGATGTAACTGCTCCTGCTAGACTTGGATTAATTACTAAAAACGGAGCCGCTTCATTAAGTGCATAAAAATAAAAATATGAGCAAAACATTCGATTTTATAGAAGAATACCAAAATATAAGTGGTAGTATTATTTCAAAAATAGACCTTTTGGAAGATGAAACTATCATAATGTCTATGAGTGGTAGTAATGATAATAATTTTATATACAACCTACATAGAGCTTGGATGTATCCTGAAAGAGTATACACAATTGATGAAAGTGGAAATGAAGTTTGGGAATAAAATTTTGCTTTCACACCTTTCTTATATATTTATATACAAATAACAAAATAGAAGTTACAATATGAAAACACAATCATTCAAATTATTTGAATTACTACAATTAGAAGCTGAATTAGCTGGCGTTTCGAATCAAAAAACAGGCGAACGCGTACTTGAAGGTTTATTATCGCAAAAACTAACATTAACAACTAAATACTGGCTAAACGGATTAGTTGAAACGTTAGGTGCTGAAAAGAAAGCAATCGAAGCATTACGCGACGAGCTAATCAAAAAACACGGTACAGCAGATGCTGATGGAAATATCGGTATTTCGATGTATGTTGAAACTGGCGAAAAAGACGCTGAAGGAAACGCATTATCTGCCGTTAATCCAAAATACGTTGAATTCAATACTGAATATAGTGCATTATTGGGCGAGTCAAAAGACATCAAAGTTCCACAAATCAAATTATCTGAATTAGATAAAATCGAAACAGAAGAAAACTACAATCTAGTATTGAAGTACTTAATTGAAGCTCCAGTTGAAGAACCAGCAGCAGAAGAAGTAAAATAATGTTATCTAAGTTTCTAGAAATAACCAAATCATGGATTACAGCAATAAATCCGTCTGATGAGCAACAACGCATTGCTGATCAGCGGATTGCTGTCTGTAATACGTGTGAATTTAGAAAATATAATGACGTGGGTGACTTCTTTTTTTGTGGCTTATGCGGCTGCCCATTAAAGGGCAAAATATATTCACCAGTAGAAAAATCATGTCCCGAAGGTAAATGGGACGTATAAAATAAAAGTTATGATCAAAGCAAGCAAAATCACAGACGAGCAATTACAACAAGTAAAAGACCTCCGACAGAATTTCCAGTTAGTCACATTCGAATTTGGGGAATTATCGCTAACGCGTAATCTACTTCAAAAAGAATTAGCAAAACTAGACGAAGATATAGAAAACTACGTATCAACGTATAAAACACTTCAGGATAAGGAGAAAACACTTTTAGAAACGCTCCAGACGACATATCCAGATCAAAAAATCAATTTCGAAACAGGCGAACTTTCATAGTTCGCCTTTCGTTTTTAAATAGGTATTATATATTTATTGTAGAAATACCCAAATTTATAATCATTAAATAGCAATGGCAGAAAAAATTATATCACCTAATGTATTTACTCGTGAAAGCGATAAGTCATTAGTTTCAAGAGGACCTGTTGTAACTGGTGCTGCAATCGTTGGACCAACGGTTAAAGGACAGCCACTAGTTCCGACTGTAGTTACTTCATATTCAGAATACCAATCAAAATTTGGTGAAACTTTCAAATCAGGTAGCCAATACTACGAATACTTAACATCATTAACTGCTAAGGAATATTTTTCAGGTGGTGGACAATCATTATTAGTAACTCGTATCGTATCTGGTTCTGTTTACAACACATACTCACAAGCATACGTAAATAAATCAGGTTCTGCTTTATCTGCTGCTGCTTCTGCTTCATTTACTTTAGAAGTATTATCATTCGGTACTCAAGCAAATAACACTGGTTCAATTTCAGCAGCAAATGCTTTAGGATCAGGTACTGCAGACAACGTTCGTTGGGAAGTAACAAATACAGACTATACAAAAGGTACATTTACTTTAGTAGTACGTAGAGGTGATGATACAACATCAAATAAAAATATATTAGAAACATTCTCTAACTTATCGTTAGACCCACAACAACCAAACTTTATCTCACGCGTAATTGGTGATCAGAAATTTGTATACACATCAACTGATGGTGGATATTTACAAGTAACTGGTTCTTATCCAGTAGCAAGTGAATATATTCGTGTTGCTGGTGTTTCAACTTTACACGTTGACTCAATCGATAACGAAGGTGTATTTAAAGCAGCTACTTACTCAGGATCATTACCAGCAATTGGTTCAGGTTCATTCGGTGGTACATTTGCAGGTGGTGTTGCTGATACAAACCGTGAAGGTTTATATTTCGAAAACATTACAGCAAATAATGCTCAAGGATTCTCTCCAGCAGACGACTACACAGCAGCATTATCATTATTAGCAAATAAAGAAGAATTCGATTTCAATATCTTACTTGCACCTGGTACATTCATGAATACATCAGTAATTTCGACTTGCGAAAATAGAGGTGATGCATTCGCTATTGTAGATCCAGTTGCTTATGGCTCAACTAAAACAGCAGCAATTTCAGCAGCCGCAGGTTCGACTTCAAACTACGCAGCTACTTATTGGCCATGGGTTCAAACACAATCATCTACTTTAGGAAAATCAGTATGGGTACCAGCATCAGTAGTGATGGCAGGTGTTTATTCATTTAACGATAATGTAGGTGCTGAATGGTTCGCTCCAGCAGGTTTAAATCGTGGTGGAATCGGATCTGTAATTCGTGCAGAACGTAAATTAGCAGCAACTGATCTTGACGATTTATATTCAGCTAACGTAAATCCATTAGCAACATTCCCAGGTGAGGGAGTTGTAGCATTTGGACAGAAAACTTTACAAAAACGTGCTACATCATTAGATCGCGTAAACGTACGTCGTTTATTGATCAACTTGAAACGCTACGTATCTTCAGTTTCTCGTCAGTTAGTATTTGAACAAAACACAACAGTAACTCGTAATCGCTTCTTATCAATCGTTAATCCATACATGGAACAAATCGTTTCAAAACAAGGATTATACGCTTACAAAGTAGTAATGGACGAAACAAATAATACAGCAGACGTAATTGATCGTAACCAATTAAT
>Ga0247722_10000646_pt1 | contig 20710 bp, 12 predicted proteins | sample MSEWelMarce3H_FC_FD_189094 | JGI IMG/M metagenome (GOLD analysis project Ga0247722, IMG submission 189094) | Subsurface sediment microbial communities from gas well in West Virginia, United States - MSEEL Well Study Marcellus 3H_FC | ecosystem: Environmental > Terrestrial > Deep subsurface >... | reverse complement strand
GATAATAATACCGATAATATTATTTTTTTGAACTATCAACTATATCACTCACACTTTTTTGTAGAATTTTTATGGTATGTTCTTGTCTTTGAATAATCTTATTATTTTCAATTACTTGATCTTTTAATTTTGTAGCATCTGTTATTAAACTAGTCAAACGTTTCTGTAGGCTCGCGACTTCACTGCAATCTTTTGGGCATTCTCCTTCTTCTTCGCCTGGATTACTTTTACTTGGTTTTCCTTTTGATGCGCTTTTGCCTCCAGATTGTTTTTTTGACTGTTTACTATTATCTTCTAGTTTGTCTACACTCGACTTTGCGAATCCTTCTATCGCACTAGACCCGTGACGTAATTCTATATTTTTTAGAACATTTAGATATACTTTTTTCACAACATTTCGAAACGATATATCCAACGTTGCGATAACAAACCCAATCAACATAAACAATAAAAAGTGAAACACATTATTATTATAAAATTCGATAAGTTCGATCATATTATAGGTGATACATATAAATCATAAATTAAAATTGTGATAATAAATGCATTTAATCATATAATCATATAATACGTCATTATATGTCCTAAATTATTATTGATGTATTTTTTCTATTGTGATATAATAAATAGAACACGTTATTCCATTTATAATATAATTATTTATTCTATATAAAATGGCGTCACAACAGAAAAACTTCGTTTCGTGGCCTCTTAATTTTAGAACAATGAAGGTGGCTATCAGATCTACAAAAGAATCTACAACCCGAAGTATATATCCTGGATACACACGTCCTGCTACAAATGGACCGGTTACGAATGCGAATCCCGACGTAAATGGAAATGGTAGCACTTGTTGCTCTTTTCCGTCCAATAAAAATAAAATAAAAGGATCTGTATTCAATGCACGACCTATTAAACATTGGCGGAAAAGTCTAATGCCGTCATATACAAATAAAACTCGACCAACAATCGGGTTTATTGAAAGACCTGGCGGTATTGTATTTAGGGGAACAAGTTGCGGCTGCGATAACCGCATCGCATCAAAACAAAATTACATTGTTGAAGATATTGTAAGACCACTTATACGTGAATGTATGCCGGATGAATTCGTGTATAATCCCGGTTATAAGCAAATCGGCACACCAGGTGCACCTGGTTCTTATCAAATAAATACCGGTATATATGAAACTAAAACTCTAAGTATGAACCCGAGAAAACGTATCATCCGGTCTGGAAATACAAACGTAAGTAGGGCTTATCACACGAATAATGCGTCATACTTACAAGCACGGTGTCGCACTTATCAACAAAAACAAACATTTTCTAAAATGAACGCAACACCGAATCAATATGTGAATTCAAACGGAGTACCAGTTAACCCTAGCGATTCTGCAACCGGTTCTCAGGTTTATTATTCTACAAATTGCGGTAATGCCGAACGCGTATATCCAACTGCTCTCGATAGTCGTAATTGCCGCGAAACTGTTATTCATAAACCAAATAATGCGAAGTATGGTGTTCAAGGCGCAGTTTCTGCTGGAACGCGTCTAGAAAGACTTAAATTAGAAACAATCACAAAAAATGGCGCATCGTTTATGTCTGCATACGGTCACGCCGCGGCAAATGCAGGCAGTTATCACGGTGGAAGCCAAGGTGCGCCTTATTTCATTAAAAGCAAGGTCTTTAAACCTGACTGTAATCTATATAATCGCGCAGTCAAACGACCTCATCTTACGTGTTAAATGACCCATAAGACATCTATTATGCCTATTTCTAAATAATATTAGAAATCTTATTCTTTAATATTTCTAATATATAATAATGACTAGAACAGTGAAGTCAACACGTCGAAAACATAAACGAAACAAGCACCGAAAAACACATAAGTATGCGATATCCACACAACATTTAGAACAACAGAGTATACGGGACAATTTCTATGTTTGGGCAAATTATAAATGGATTAAAGAAGTTCCAAAGACTCTTCCAAAAGAAATGCGATATATTCGTCCTCTCGATAATTTTTCCATTATACAAGAAGATACGTATAAAAATGTAGTATCAATGATTCACGATTATATCAAAGAACAAGGTGGTCCAGAAAAATGTGATGGTACTGCCCGTCAATTTTATAATATGTATAGATCGTTGGTCGATTTAAACGAAGAACCGATCATATGCCATATTGAAGATTATTGCCGAAATTATGATAATATGGTGCAGGAAAACAACCTATTGAAGTTTCTGGCTTATATTAATCAAAATGAAATGATTAAATGGGCATCACCAGTGGTTTGGACAGTTGCATCAGATGATTATGTGTCCGGGAAGTTATCACCACATATATCATCACCGTCGTTAACGTTATACGATTATCGATTTTACCTTGACGATAATATACTACAAAATCAGATGAATAATGTGAGAATAAATGTTAGCGCGAGAGAACATTTTTCTGGAGACGTTATTAAAAATACCGGTGATGACTATGACGATGCATACACAAAAACAATCGAATACATGAAATATAAAAAACAAATAACAACCGCATATCTAAAATTTATAGATACCGTTTTCACAAAATGCCTCGGTTCCGATTATGAAAAAACACATAAAATAACCGCGCAGAACGTATTCGATATTGAAGCGGAACTAATGAAAACTATGAACAATATTGATGTACGATATGATAAAAATTATGCTCATATATTTTCTACATCTACACATCCCGATGTACATCCTGATAAAGTTAAATTAAAAGAATCTCATCGAAATAAGCGTCGTCGTTCTTGTGCTCAATGGTCGTCGAATTCAAAGCGCGAAGAAGAGGAAGAAGATATGCGTGCAAAACCAGCGCATTATGCATTCAATATTCGCGGTGCATCTAGAATATTTATTGATGACTCTATCGCGCATACAGATATTAACTGGCGCGAATTCGCAAAATATATCGGTTATAAAGAGGATCAAATTCCTTCCTACTTTATTGCGCAGCAGGTTGGATATCTAAAGACTATTCTATGTACATTAAAAAAAGAGTGGGCATCTGATAAATGGAAGAGCTATTGGTTTTTCATTTATATGCGCCAAATTATGTGTTTTCATGATAAATGGCGAGAGATTTATCTCGACTTCAATGATACGCTTATTCGTGGGAGAGATACACATTTTCCTCGTAAATATTTCCCAATAACAGGACTATCGTACACATTTCCAAAATTTATGGACCACGAGTACACCAAACGTTATAAAAATGAAGAAATGATCTCGAAAGTGCGAGAGATGGCTACAACGATAACAGAATGTTATAAAAAACGTATCGAGAGAAATAAATGGATGTCTGCGTATACGAAAAAAGGGGCTTTAAAAAAATTAGATACGATTCGATTGTATGTCGCAGAGAATAATATCACTGCGAATGATCCCGTACATTTAAACTACGACAAAAAAGATGCTTGGGGTAATCTATTAAAATGCAGTCAATATCATACAAAATATTTAGCAGAGCATTCGGTATTACCTGGTGGTTCAAAAGAACGTAAGCTTGATTTTGACGATATTGATACATTAAATTGGGCAAAACTGAAATCAAACGGTACACAATCATACATTGTGAACGCATATTATCAATCATATAACAACTCGGTATATATACCAACCGCGTATATGCATAGTTTAAATATACAGTTTGGTCGTGGTTACGAGTACGATCTCGCAGGGTTAGGGTATACATTGGGACACGAATTATCACACGCACTTCACGTTCATAGCCGAGTATACAATCATAAAGGAATTATCGAAAATTGGTGGTCTCCGAAAGATGTATCTACATATGAACGCAAAATAAATAGAATAAGTCGGCAATATGAAAATGTTTCTAAAAAATATGGGTTTGTTATAGACGGCAATTTATCATTGTCTGAGAATCTTGCGGATATTACTGGACTCGCGGTATGCGAGGATGCGCTTAACGAATTTCATAATAAGATTCAAGATGATACATTGGTTAGTAGCACAGCATCTTTAATGAATCATAACGTTTCATCGTCTGCATTAATGACCGATCATATGCGCAAAATTTCATTTCAACATTTTTATACATACTATGCTATACAGAGTAGGGAATTCGCAAGTCGTCGAGAGATTTTAGTCCAGGTAATTACCAATCCACATCTTGATCTAAAAATACGAACAAATGTACCATTAATGCGTAGTAAAATTTTTCAAGATGTATTCGAAATTCGCAAGAGCGATAAGATGTACAGTGATGATCACGATACAGTATTTTAGTATTTCGTGTATTTAGTATATAAATATATTTTGGTAGTTTAGTATAATAATATAATTTGTGAATATTGTGAGATGGGATCGAATGTTTCTACTGATATTAATGTGAGTGCGGCTGAAGCTGCGCTATCACTTCCACCAGGAAGTTCTCAAGAAGATATTGAGAATGCGATAGTTGCGATTCGGCGGAATAAGAATAACAATAAGAATAATACAGAAGACAATATAGATGAAGAGATGAATCTTCGTAAAGAGGCGATACTTATTCCAGAAGATACGGAAGATATACATATTGAATCAAATATCACGCAAGATGAGATAAAAAATGCGAATGGTTTACTTCTATGTGAAACATCGGATGATACGCCTGCGGCAAATACACGTTACGGAAAAGGAAAACATTGGAAGCGAAACCAGAAAAAACAACAGCAAAAATATGAAACATATAAGATGAAAGAATTAAGTGGTAATACTAATCCAAATGAACGAACACAAGAACAACGACGTGCACAAGTTAGACCTATTATCGATAAATTAACCGAACTTCAAATGAATATGTCTTATCCAGCAATACGTGAATTGTATAAGGTATTAAACCAATTTATTAAAACGGGTGAAGATACTAAATTTAAAATCCCATTTCCAGAATTCTCTCGTAAAATAAAAGGTGAACTATCAAATGCACCTTATATTCCTTGTTGGGTAAAATTGGAACTTGATTAATAATAATAATAAAATGGTTTTGTATGTTCAAAATATAATATTATCATCAATCCATTTTTTGATGCGAATATTCACAGGCTCCATTATTTTATTCAGTCCATCTACATAATTCATATAATATTGCGGATCTTGTTGCAGTTTCATAAGAGTATGGTAAATAATATCAAAATCATCTTGCGTATATAAATCGGTTATTTTAATAAATATTGTATCAATATTGGATGTATTTTGCTCCATAATATTATCATACGGAATACCGTGAGTATTAGTTGTATGGTTGTGTTTTTTAACATTACGCGGTAATTCTTGATCGTCGTTTATATCATCTGACGCTTTAACTAGTTTAGTTCCGGCGGTTTTAATACTTTGATGTTCTACATTAAGGTTATTACCGTTGTTACCGTTATTACCGTTGTTGCTAGATCCATTACTTAGCCGACGCACGAGTTCAGGACTATCAAGCATTCCTTTGTACATTTGTAATGTGTGTAGAATGTGTATTTTATCAGTTTGATTGTAAGTGCGTATTAAATTATTAATTCCAGATTTGGCTAAATCGTGTAACATAGAAAATAATTGCGAATTAACAGTAGATCCGTGAGTCGTAATCGTTTGATTCGTATCATTCCCATCATCACACTGAGTAGAATTTGTTGACTGATCTACTAATATATTTTTATAAAATTTACTAAAACGTGAAAATACGTTATAGAGATAAAATAAGTCTTCTTTTTTATCATTATTATACCACCGTTTTACATTTTGCGCATATCCGGTCGTCTGGATAAACAAAATATTATTATGTATTGATAACTTGCTTCCTATTGGATAATACGTCAAACAACCAATCTGTAAAATAGCTTGTAGTGGTTCTAATATTGTTTCAAAACGTTCTTTTGTTTTTTTACCACTAAAGTTCCCAATAAATAAGTTGATCGCTTGCATATGTGATTTATATCTAATCATAATACGTATGTTATATTTAGATTACTTTGTTTATACAATACTATTCTCATTTCGTCACTCTCACGGTCGTTGTAAAAATATATTTCCACCGCTAGAATACGTACTCTGTTTAAAATAAGGAATATTGTATTTCTCGCACCACGCAATGCATTTTTGTATGTTTTGTTTTTTATACTGTTCTATTTTCTCAGTATTTCTGTGTGCTGTGATGATTGATAGCGTTGATGATATATTTTCGATTTGCTGAAAACTAAGTATTGCGTTCATTTCTTCAATCTTATTCAAATAGTAAAGATCGTGTTTACGTTCTAACAAAGAATGAATATGTGGTATCGAATTTGATATCGAATATGTTACTTCACTACCAATAATAGAAGGAAAAATGCGACATATCTCTTCAATCAATATCGTCGAATCATCTAATTTAAAATTTTGACTAATAACATACTTTTCAGAATTAGCAATTCGACTGGTATATGGTTTAATAATAGAAACATTTGAATAGTAATAGGATAGCAAATAAAGGATATCTACCGTAGGTTTATGAAAAATATCAAAGATTTTCAATATAAATGATCCGCCTTTTTTTTGCATCGCAAGTGCAAAAAACACTTCTGCGATAATCAAACGCGTGGCGTTGTTTTCTTGATTATTAAAATCAAGTGAAAAGTCAAAACCGCCATCTGCTGTTATTATCTCCATTTTATTCTTATATTTTGATGCGCAATATTTAAAATTCGCAATAGATAGTAAGTTACCGGTTTTATCTTCTCCTGATTCAATAATCACATTTGGATTTGCTTCTAGAAATGTTTTAGTTTTTTTCCAACCAGGACATATCGGATCCTCATTGATTAGAGTCATTCCGTAGTACCGATCATTCCCATATATGTCGTGATTATACTTATTACTATGAGTCACGCCACCAGTCATTCCAGATGAAGAAATCATAGCATTAGATGGCGACGTCAGAGACATTTTTTCGAAAATAGTTTTAGACAGTTTGACGTGTTCAATTTCTTTCATGTATTCATCGTGTAACTCGGTATTACGTTTGAGTATTTTCACGTTTGGCGACAATATAACTGGTGTTTGTGATGATGTTGATACGAATGTATTTGAAAGTTCTTTGTATTTTTTCATTTTGTCGTATTCTAATCCTCTAAGATATGAGATCGCTTCGATAAAACCGCCAGGACCTTCCGCCAGATGAAATGTATTGATTCCTGCATTATAGTCAGCTTCTAACGTAATCGAATCAGAATATTCGCGTATTAAATTCGCACCATACACAATTTCTATCATTTTATAGAATGACCTTGATAAGGGTCTAAGTTTACTTATGTTTGTTTTATTGCCGGTTATGTTGGTGTGAATAAATTCGTACGGATTTGTGAATTTTTTTATATTGTCCCAGTCATTCTGGTATTTTTCAATCTGGTGTTTCATATTACATAAATGCGTATATATCGATGATGATATATACGGTGTCTTTATAGTTTTATCTTCGTAATCTGTGTTCACTTTTAATTTCAAAGGAATATAATTTCCATTACCATCTAACTTTATATCTACTTGCGGTAAAATAAAGTGATTATAATAAGATAATCCCAATAGTGACGACGGATTCGCAGAAATTGCTGAAGCAGAAGAACCATTTATATTGCTTCGAATGTTATTGCTACTATAATGTGGAGTTTTAAATTGGTTTGAGAACATTATTGATTTGTTGTTTTTGTTTAAATTTCTTTATGAAATAAAAATATTTGTTATGACTATTACATAGTAATAACAAATCGTTATAAGTTATTTTCGTGTGCAGAATTATTATTATTATTTATTATTATTATTATTTATCCGACTTTTCTTGCTTTTTTCTGGTTTTTTTAGGAGCAGCTGCTTCTCCTTTTTTCTCTGGCTCAGATGCAGCTGCACTTGCGCCTGTAGCTGGTTGGTCGGTAGTTCCCGATGAAACCTTTTTGGTAATTTTTCGTGCGATTTTGATTGTTTTTGGTGGCTGAATCGGATTTTCAATACCAGCAGACAGTTGTTCCGCAGCTGAACCACTTTCGCCAGTAATATCATTTTTTGCTTTTCTTGAACGTTTTTTCAAACTCTTTTCAATTTGTTCAATCGGCGCAGAAAATTCAGCACTGCTTTCAGCCAATGAAAATCCAGGTTCTTTATCTGAACCTGCTGCCGCTTCTCCCGCTGCTCCTGATTCCGAAGATATTTTCAATTTTCGCACTTTAGCTGTAGTTGGTTTCTCAACTAATTGTTTCTGAAGCTTATCATTATCTTTCTTTTTCATAATTTCTGCTGCGATGGCTGGTTTAGTAGCTACATCAATTGGTGTAGATGCTCTGGTTATCTTTTCTAGTGCGATTTTCTCTGATTCTTCATCAAGTTCACCTACACCACCACGCGCGTGTTCTTCTTGTAATCCTGCGTAACTTAAGAAGCTATTCTTCAATTGTTTCGCATTGATAACCCGGTTCTTACGAAATATAAAATACCGATTATAAAATGATATTCGTTTTTCTTCAGGACGCATAGCGCGTGCACTACCATAATCATCGTATTTACGATAACCACTAGTCACGTTCTCATCACCAAATCTCTCTTTTGCATTCGCAATATCAAGTTCCATTTGATGAAACAAGCTATCAAAAGTGCCCGTTCCATCCGGCATCGGTTGAGTTAATGTAGCTTCTGCTTCTTCTTGCGTAACTAGATCAAACCCATAATTCTCTAACAATTGCGTTAAGTAATCAAAATTAACCAGATATTCCTTAGCACTCTTATTTATCGTCTCTTGGAACACTTCAATTTCATATCCGATACTACTGCTGTCTGGTTGAAATTCATCTTGATTGTATTTTTTACGAATCGACCAGATTTTCTTATGCTCACCGCTAGAGTGTACATTATCTTCTCGAGTATTTATCGAATCGTAGACAGTTATTTCTTCACCATTATCAACACCTTCGAGCGCTTGAAATATACGCATTCCGTCAAAACACGTACCTATAAAATACCCCCCTAGTTTGGTGCATTCTGATACGTTTTGAAGGAATGTATGTACCTTTTTTATATCTTCGAAAAAGTAATGAATCGCAAATTGAACAGAGCAAACATCAAAACCGTCAACTCCACGTCCATAATGCGGGTATACACCCTTTCCTAATATACTCGCATCCCTCGGTCCTTCGCCAAATATTGCTCTCGATATAATTCGGTAACGTTCACTAATCGCTGCTTGTCCGGTTTTAATTTCTTTACTACTATCACCGTGTATAAATATCGCAGGAGGAACATTACGCTTGTTCTTTTTGGCGTCGAGATAACGCGCGCATACACCATCAAATTTATGTTCTAGATTGTCTTTCGAATAATCAATACCGAATACGAAACCTAATTTCGCCGAAATCCACTTTGGTAGATCACCGCCTTTTCCAACAGCAAAATCGATTAATGTGTTTCCTGGTTTTGCGACTCCTAAAATCAATTTCCGCTTTACGTATAAATTATGAAAATCTCGCATTCCTTTAGTCAATGATTTAAGTTTCGTTCCACCACCCACATCAATACCATCTCCGCTAGTAGATTGGTTATAATAGATATCCTCATTCGACAATTGATCAGGAATACCTTCACCAGTTGTTATCATATCGTCCGTAATCGCATTATGTATTGAATGCCAATTACTATTAGCAACGTGATATGCATTGCCGTAATTTTTACCGCCTGCTCGATACTCAGCAGTCTTGTCGTGTCGAACACGTAACGGCGACCATCTCCAATTCACTGGTTTATTTTCGTCATAACTAAATTCAACAATCGTTTCATCCATAATAATATCATTTTCAAGCGTCATCATCTGATGCACACCTGCTTCGTCTGGGCGCAGCATTATATTGCAAATATGCGCATCATTATCGTAAGGGTATGTCGGATAAAATGGCGCTGGTTTATAACTATCACCACTTGTATCATCGCCATAACCATCAGAACCACCACTACCACCATAGACATTTCCATCATCGTCTACACCATTTAACTTTCCTTCAATCACAGAAACGCACGGATTAATATGACCGTGCTTTTTTTCATCATAACCAACGCGAAGAATTAGTGTTTTATACTGTTCTACTTGAATGCATTTGGACATATCAACGCCTGGCTTGAACATATTACTCACAGTATCTTCTTGTGTTTTGTCCTTTTTAGTAGTAACAAGAAAATCAATTGTATTATGTTGCGCCGGCTTCCATTTGAAGGAATGATTCCACGTGGTTTTATATAATGGTCCCGCAGAGCCATCATTCCGCACATTACTGCCTACACCATATTCTAATGGTGTGAATATTAATCCATCACACCAATATTCGTATTGCTGCTCATCCTTCATTTTCCGCATTATAGTTGCACAGCAATCGAAAATCGATTTATGTTGTGTTGATATTTCAAAATTTTTATGTTCAATACGAATCGGTGCTAGAGAATCCGCTCCTCCAGAAACTCGTTTAGTTTGTAGGTTCTTAATTACGCTTATTAGCAACGGAAGACGGAAATTCGTTAGAACTTCATCCTCATTCGTCGGGTAGAAAAGGCGCGCACGAACATCCGCTTTGTGTACATAATAAATATCAAATGCTAAATATAGATTAATGAAGTTACCGTTTTTGTTATGTAAAATATGTTCCCCATCAATAAGCGTATTATACAATTTCGTATTCAAAGATACTGCGCCGGTGAATTGAATATTCATATTTGTATCGATAAGATAAATCCTCCCGGTTTTTGGAGCTACGAATAATAATTTCCGCATTCCGTCAGCTTTTTCTGTAACAGAGTATCCTAAGCGAATATTCGGCGCTTTCGAGTCTGGATTAATCGGCATAACATTTTGCATTTGTAATGTGAATGATGACGGACCAATAAAATGCTTTGGTCGCAACTGTATTCTTCTTCCGGAAGCAGCGGCTTCGCTTGTATCCGCTTCTCCACCATCACTTTCTGCATCACTTTCCGAATCACTATCACTTCCACTATTAGCACTATCTTTATCGCCCAATCCTCGTATTCTTTTATTCGTGCTACTTGTTCGTCCACTATGTTCTTCTGGATGAAGTAACTCGTGATATTTACGCTGAATACGTCTTAATTCGACCGATGAAACCGGATAATTCGTTTCTTGGATACCAGAGAGTACAAGTGTGATTGTTTTTCGCAGCTTTTCCATTAGATATTTTGGATGATTAAAAGATGTACCAGGACCGACCAAGTCATTAATTACTTCAATTTCGATCTCGTATTTTGGAGGGCTTTCTAGAACCTTCGCTGCTTCAAATGTAGTCTCAGGTATGTAACGACTCCTGTCGCGATGAGATTCTTTGATCACACTCAAATCAATCTGAAAAGGTAATTCTGGATGCGCCATTGTAGTTCGATTAATGTATCGAAACGTCTTTTTATTATCATTCCACGTTTTCAAAATAGATCTCGCTAATGTTGATGTATTCGCAACACGTTTTTCGCGTTGATAGCTTACTTTGAAATTAAAGTCGTCGAAAACAATCGGCATAATTGTGTTGCTTTCTCTTGAAAGATCTGCGCCTTCTTGCTCATCATCAATATTTCGTTTCGATCCTACAGTTCTCGCATACATTTTTTGCGTAAATAATACATACTTTTCGTCCGGCTGGTTTGTTTTGCAATATTTTTGAACGTCATTAATTCCGTGTATTTCTGCTCGAATAAGAGATAGTTTCGTCTGTCCTGTTTTAGGATCAATAAATTCGTTTTGAATTTTGAGAGAATATGCATTCTTTTTAGAGAACACAAATCCAGATGCGAGTAATTTTTGTATCACACTATCGAAGTTCTGTTTCGTGATTGGTTGGTTTCCGCGTGTTCCAAACCTAATTTCTAATTCTGGTATACCATCTGTTCTATCTAACATACCGTCTAAATAAGAAGATACAATATTTGAAAAACCGGTTTGTTTATCTACGGATAACGACGAAGGGCGAGTTCGTCGTACTCCAGCCATATTACCACTATCAGTCGAACCACGATTTCTCGACATTTCACTATATATATGAATAGGAAATTATTTATACCATATCTTATAAATAGTAATAATTGTTTCAATTTAATATGAATATTATCATTTTTATTATATTGTATAATTATAATAATCAGTCATCAGTGATCAGTCATCAGTGATCAGTCATCCGTGATCAGTCATCCGTGATTTATACCACGACATACACGACATACACGACATACACGATAAATGCGACCACATACAGTTCCGGGAAGATATATACCAGCAGGATTAAGTGTATCTGATAGAAAAAAACAAATAAAGATGTTAGTCAGTTCTAGAAAATTTTATAAGAAACATAAATATCAGACGCGTAAACCATTACAATCGTTCAAGAATAAAAGTTCAAATCACATAGTAAATGCACGCAAAATCTATAATATAGAAAATGTATCACCGAATAAAGAATTGTCTCATAAAACTGGTTGTAGCATTGACGCATTACGCAAGATCGTGAGTAAGGGTGAAGGCGCATATTATTCGTCCGGTTCTAGACCAAACCAGACAGCTCAATCGTGGGGATATGCTAGATTAGCGAGTGCGATAACTGGTGGAAAGTCTGCAGCAGTAGATTATGATATCATAGACAAAGGATGTGATCATAATAAAAAAGCGTTCATTCTAGCAAAGAAATCGCGCCGTATGTATAAATTCGGAAATTCTAAAGTAAAATCTAAACGTATGAAATTATTTTATTAGTTAACACATATGATATCCATACGTGTTATGCAATTTTATATAGTACTACATATTGCTTCATATAATTCGTTCTTTGTTTTTCGTTTTCGTATACCAATTGATCCATATTCTCCATCTTGTTGATGATATGTTGGTATATCAAGACGAGTACATATCTCAACTAAATCCTGTAATTTATAAGCAGATAATGGGCGAATTGGTGAGCTTATATTTTCCATATTCCAAAATTTATCTCTAATATAATCAATTCGTAGTTGTTTAAGGTTTCGTATAGTAACATTTTCTTCGCTGATTTTAACAATCGCCGAATCATTTGCGAATATATACATTCCATATTTTCCACGCCTCTTTTCCATAACAAACATATTCGAATCATCGTTGTTTCTGCCTATTTCGAACAGTTTCCTCCCTTGGATAATACATACCGACAGATTATATGTGAGTGCGATCGCATAAAATACTTCTAAATTGATAAATGGCTTATTCACGAGGCTATCCTCTATTTTAGATAATGTGAGTTTATGAGGCTTTAATAGTGCCTTTTTTGAACGAATATCCCCAACAACTTTATATTTGAATGTATTTCCTTCTGTATAATAATTTTCAACTGTTTCAAATTTTTCAATACCATATATCATAATATATGCACACCATAATAATGAATCTTCTGGTTTTGGATTTAAAAATGTAGAGAATTCCTCAAACAATATTTCTCTGGTAACAGTCACACTAGGCGTTTCGTCTGGAACATCGCATTCACTAGCAGTTTTATGCGTTATGTTACTATTAGTAAGACTAGTCTCGGTCTCGGTCTCGGTCTCGGTCTCGGTCTCGGTATCAGTATCAGTATCAGTCTCGTTCTCGTTCTCGGTCTCGTTCTCGTTCTCGTTCTCGTTCTCGTTCTCGTTATTGGTTTTAAGTTGCGTATCATAGACAAACTTATTTGAATTCAGTTGCAATTCATTACCATTACCATTTATGTCCGACTTAGATTCGCGAGTTTGAAGTTTATATTCACTGTTTCGGGTGTTACCGTTGTAACATTCACTATCATTATACGGTTGAATCGAGCATATGTGTATATTATTACAAATGTTTTCACAGGTAAATGAAAATCGATTATATACACACGAAGTAATAGCCATTATCGATATCACCGAACTCATAATATATAAATACAATAAATAGCTTTATTATAATTACTTTGATTTCGATTCAAAATATTCTTTTGATAATTGTTTTTTCTGTTCTTCAAACTCATTTAAATGTTTTTCTTGCGCATTCACGTAATTGATATATTCTTCCAATTCAATAAGTGAACTATCGTTAAGCTTAGTAATATTAATAAAAATTCCATTCTTGTTTTCATTTAAATTTGTATTCTTTAAATGTAAAATCCTAAGTATCTCAATTTGGTGAAATGTCGGTAATGATTCTAGACTATCTTTAAGTTTCATAAGATAATTTGTTTTCCATTCAACTTGTTGTGTGATCGTGCATAGTTCGTTCATTTTTGATAAACTAGCAATTGCTGTTGGTGTATGCGGCATCGATGAAGTAAATAAAAATAAATGATTATGATGATATATTTATGTTTATAAGTTTGTATTTATATGTTGTTATTATTTTATTTTCCGATTGTATGCGCGTTTTGGTTTAATAACCTGCTGATTCGGAACCTCAACTTCGTAGTGTTCATTCCCAGTAATGATAGTCTCTTGTGTTTTCATATGTGTTTCTGGGGATGTGATAGTGATAGCTGGGATGATTTGCCGCACTTTCTTTGTTATTTTATGAATCGCGGATTGTTTATTCGCGTTATCGCCAGATTCCTTTTCCGGATTGTGAGACGGTTTTATCAATAAACCGTTATCGTTGTCTATATTATTATCGTTATCGTTATTTCCAGTGATCCCGCGGATAGAAGAGTCGTTATGAATAAGCAACGCGATAATAGTTACGTGGGTGTCGTTCAATACAAACCTTCTACCTATAATCTCTACAAATAGTGTGTCTCCTTCTTTTACGGTAGTGAATTTATCGGCAGAGTTATGTACGTTATTGTTCATATTCATATCTCTCGAGAGAAACACTTCGATCGGTGAAATTGAGCCTGGTTGTAGTCCTTTCGCAATAGCACGTATTCCTGCCTGAGTTATCGTTTTTGCAACACATAATATTTTTGTTTGTTCCTGGGGTAAACAAATTAAACAAGATATATCGATATCAAAGATAATGTTTCCGCCATTTAATCTACCACACGAATGTTGGATGATGCGGATTGAATCAGGACATACATATCCTTCAATCGAACATTTTCCATCCATCATCATCGAAACTTCTCTGTTCAATATTTCTTTTATATTTTTTGAACGCGCGATTCGATAAAACGGGACAGTTATGTTTCTGGATATTCTAGCTGAATGAAATAACGATGCGTCACAATAATCAGTTGTTATCACATCATTGCGTTTGATCTCTTTCGTCTCTTTGTCTACATAATTATCATTATCATTTTCGACATTTTTGGAGTTAACTACTGGTATTTCATCGTGGTTTGCAGATGGAATAATTTTCAATTTTCGTTTCATTTTTGTATTGTTATCGTTGACTGCGCATTTCGACGTTGTTACTAACATTACAAAATATATAATACGATAGAATTACCAGAGACTATATCATATTATATTTTAGGTTTATATTGTTATCAATTTTATCAACGTATATACACAAATTTAGTTTTATACATTATTCCATTGATAATCATATTATAAGTTGCTAATTATACAAGCTCAGCAATTACAGATATTGCTTCATCACCGATTTCAAATCGTTGCCCGATAACCCGGACCTTTATTTCAGATTCTTCTTGTAGTCGAATAAATTCGGGTCTATCATAATGGTGGTCTCTCGCAATAAATGCGATGATTGGTGTTTTTGGTTCATTTAAAACCGCCCGTATTCCTGCTAAACTAATATTTTTAACAACACATGTAAATACCATGCCTTCCACGAGAGAGCACGATTGGCATTCGTATACAATATCGAATATCGCATATTTACCATATAAATAACCGTTTGAGTATGTGAGTATTTTTACACTTCCTGGTCGTATAAATCCCTCAGCCATACACTTTCCTTCTACTACTTTCGAGAGAATATGCTCAAGTGTATCCTTTATATTTCTCCCAATAATCCGAAATGGAACACGGAGTTTACGTGTTAATAAATTTGTTGTATATATACCGAAGCGCGCCTTTGATTGCATATTACTAGACGACGATGCGGTTCCTGATATAGATATCCTAGATATAGCTGCGTTAGAAGATGCCGCTGTTGGTTGTTTTTCAGACATTTGTATATTCGTAAACTACTACCTATAATAACATTATACTTTTTATATATTAAATTAAATGGAATGGAATGGAATGGAATGGAATGGAATGGAATGGAATGGAATGGAATTAATGGAATTTAATGTATTTTTTCAATATCACATAACAATGCATCTCCCGGCGAAAAAAACCATTTTTTACCATTCACACGATTAGCATTGAATAGTCGTAACATAAATTCCTGAAATACACATAATTCACGCTGTGTTCGTGTAGAAGTATTTTCAGCAGTCAATTTATGTTCATCCATGTTTATATCAGAATTCATAGATAATAAGCTATTAAGTAATGCTATTGTGTCTGCTTTTCCAGCTTGGTCGCATCTCGCACCCTTATCTCGCTTCTTTTTCATCATCTTCATTTTAAATATAAGATACTTGTTTTTGAAAAATGTGATGAATCCAACAATATCACTTATATTTCTTGTATTATACGATAATCGTGACGTTATTAGAGTATTAAAATCACGCCGATCCTCGTGCTCTGATACAACCCATTTGTCTGCTTCATATTTCAAAATAATGAGCTCATACTCACTTGGTTTTTTTTCGTTAAATACCAACAAAGCGTAATCTTCAGGTACAGTTGCCGATGCTGCCGATGCTGCCGATGCTGCTGCTCGTCTACCACTCAACGGTCGTCTTAATAATTGCTGCGAATAATAAGATAATAACTTCTGTTCGAATTGAGACAATGGCTGAACCGTTGTTACGACGCTTCCAGATGACTTTTTAACAAACATAGAGTTATTGTTTTTACGATAAAGATAATTTACCAAGTGAAATGTACCATTAAAATGTAAATACTCTAATATATTCTCAATAATTAGATCGTGCGTTTGTTCGTCGCTTATACGTAACTCGGAAATTTGTCGCATATCTCGTAAAACCTTTCCACAATAATAATACCATTTGTCTTCTTGCTCCTTATTCGGCTTTTCATATACTCGTCTGCATTCCTCGTATGTATTATTTAGGTCAATTAACATCTCTTCAACAGCTCGGTCACTTTCATTTGTTCCTTTTACCTCACGATTTTCTGCATTAGAAGCAACGACACTACTCGCACCTGTCGCATCTCTTTCTACCGGTTGAGTATTCTCCATATTTTGTAACATTCGTTCGGTGTCTTTGACTACTTCGTCGATATTTGTTTTACTAGTCATACTCGAAGTCGCAATTGCATTTTTTAATACAGTTTTTGTTATACCAGTATGATCTTCAGTTAATTCTTTTGGAAGTCGATAATTCACTGTTTCGTGTTTATAAGGTATCGGAACACTACGGTCGTGTATACTACTTCTAATATCAGTTAACTCAATGGGTTGAAACATGTAATAATTCCCAATATTCACAACGTGACCAATACGACCATATCTATCGTGAACATATTCATTTGGATCAGTTACCATTTGCGTGAGTGCTAAATTAACTTGCGATAATGGATAATGACGCGTCGCATTTATATCCGCAATGATATCAATCTTTCTGTAAAAAAATGATTCTTTAAATAGGTTGCGTATTTTGTGTATAATTTTATCTATGTTCATAGACATAAACTTTTCGTTAAATGTATCAATACGAACCTTACCGCGCGGTTTTTCTATTTCTTCGTCTTCATTAACACTATCATCACTACTTATACCATATAAATCTTCTTGATCTTGAATTTGAGCGCCGTTTGAAAATGTCGGTCGACACACATAATCACATCGTTCCATATAATCACATAATGCAGTATATGGTCTCGCTCCTATTTGATATTCTATATTCTTGCGAGATGATAATTTTTGATTCACACTTCGATTCAACTGGGCGGCAGTTTGAGTATTGTGTTGAATATTCAATAGACAGTCAACCGCTGACTCTCTAAGAGCTCTTGAAACAACACCGATTTTTACAGCCTTGAACTCAGACAATCGATAGAGATAGAGGTCAATCGCCTCTATGTCTGCATTTGAAAGATAGGTTCCATATAAATATAATTCGACATTTCTTTCTGAATATGGTAAACGTTTGTGGCTACAGTTTCGTATTGCTCTTCCAATAATTTGCTCTAATAAATTCATATTATACCAGGGCTCTAGAATATGCACTTGACGAATGTTTTTAAAATCTAATCCTTCTGCACCCGCGACTGATATAATTACGACTTTCACTTTTTCGCCGTTTATATTATCCTCATTCGTTAGCGCCTTTAATTCGAACAGATTATCTGGTGATATCGTCGGATCACCAGTTATAACCGAATATCGAGCCGGTCGAAACGGCAGTGTTGGGAATTGCGCCGCGTGTTGTTTTTGTTGTAGAAATGTTATAGAATCTATATTTGGAACCGGTTTTGTTCTAAAAAATGACGAATTATTCGCGCTCGCACTATACCGTGTGAAACCCAATTCCTCGAGCGCAAGTGCTATAGGAACAACGCCGCCGTCAATATATTGACTATATATTAGTATAATTCCATCACTTGATACAACTTTATCGCATATATTTTTTATTTTCGAAGAATATAACCCTATATTATTTGGTGCGAAAATACGATAAGACGTTGAACTATTGCTTCGGGCTAATTCGTTACCATCTGAATCATATAATTTTGGTAACTTGAAGCTACGTATAAACTCTGGTCGATATTCGAATTCGCGGCGCATTGGCGGATTTCCAGATTCTGTATAGCTCATTATATTGCGCAATCCTTCTTTTCCAATACATGTTGCGATGTCTACTTCTTGCGTATTATCTGATATATGCTCAAATAATGATGGATGCGGATAAACAATATTCAACGCTTCGAGTGGTCTCTGAACTGCTGCGTAACCTATCGTGTCCATATTTTCAAATGAAGGGAAATTTTCAGAGTCAATAACTACAGCATCATCTATTAAAGTCACATTTCCTTTTGCTGCGCCAGGTTTAGATTTCTTAGATGGCGCATCCGCAGCCGTCGCCGCAGCAGAACTACCGGTATGTTCTGCTTCTTCTACATCAACGGCAGCAGCCGCTGCAGCAGCTATCGCCTTTCTACGAATTGCCGCAGTTTTTTTAAAAATATAATTCGATTTCATATCAGATACAATATATTTATAAGCAACTTCCTGTATCGCTCCAACATTCGTCATGTATACATCAATATGCTTTATAGGCTGGTCGATGTGACGACCATTCATTTGTCGACGCGGGTATTGACGTATCGGTGCACCAGTATCATCATTTGTCTGTTTCAATAATGAAAACTCTGGAGAATGCTCTGCTGGAAAGACACGATATGGAAAAGTATATGGATTTTCGCCTCTCACAAATGATAAATACCCAGTAGCCTTTCGTATAAGTAATTCTTCGCCGACTCTTTTACCATTTTTATCCAATAAGAAATTGCCTTTCTCATCAAATACATCATTAATATCAATAGTCGATCGTTTATCATTTATATTCATCAAATTAATCAGCCAAATGATTTCTTTATAACTATTATACATCGGAGTACCCGACAACAATAATAATCGAACATTGTTTACCTTTGTTACAATCTGGTATAATATCTTAGAAACACGCTTATCCTTATTATCATCTGTTACGCGAATATTATGAACTTCATCAATGATAATAAGCGTATTCGCAAATAATTTTTTAAGTTTAACAACTGATAAGTTCTCAATCGATGCAGCTTCGATTGCGGCTTGTTTTGCGATCGTTTCCGCAGATTTTCGCCCTCGTTTTGCAGGACCAACATCTTTTTTATTACCAGCAGCGTTTGTTCCTAAACTTCCTTTTAGTTCATTTTTTTTCCGAGATTTGCGAATTTCGTCTATAGCAATATCATCGGATAATATACCTGTACTAGATGCATTATTTCGAACATAATTCGCGAATTCATTATATCCAAAAAATAAATAATAAGAATTAATGAGTCGTTTGATTTGTTTTATTACTCTTTCCCTGGTTAATCCTTTCATATGCATTGGATTAATTTCTTTAATAAACTTGTTTCCAGTACACGCACGAATATTCCATATTCCTGGTTCAATTTCTTTAAGTTCGCGTTCATCGAATAATTGTAACCGGAAATTTTCTTGAACATTTGGAGACGCAATCACGATAATTTGCTGTGTTATTCCCATCTGTTTCATATAATCCCGCATTTCCTCGGCAACACTGATTGCAGAACATGTTTTACCTGTTCCTAAACCGTGATAGAGTAGTAAACTATTATAGGGGGTTTCTACCGATAAGAAATTTCTCACGAATTGTTGGTTTGGCGCTAATTCAAACTCAGCATTACACATCATTTCCGCTTTTTTTTCGACATCATCATCATTGTCTACATCCATTTTTGTATCAAAAAATTCTTTACGAAGTGCGATCTTCATATTAAATTCCGGATCATTCAATGATGGATATAAGTGTTCATAATAATTTGGTGCACCTGATTCTGAATCAGACCCCGATGCCGCACCCGATGCTGCCCCCGATGCTGCCCCTGATGCCGACCCCGACGCGGATTTATTAAGTTTCGCCGTTAATTCATC
>Ga0247722_10000645_pt1 | contig 20718 bp, 19 predicted proteins | sample MSEWelMarce3H_FC_FD_189094 | JGI IMG/M metagenome (GOLD analysis project Ga0247722, IMG submission 189094) | Subsurface sediment microbial communities from gas well in West Virginia, United States - MSEEL Well Study Marcellus 3H_FC | ecosystem: Environmental > Terrestrial > Deep subsurface >... | reverse complement strand
GGTGACAAACAACATAAACACACCAACAATGGTTAAATTACTGGCCTGTGTCGAAAAATCACTTAAATAATTTTGAATTTTTATGCCAGTATCAGGAATAAAATGCTTAAAAATAAAGTTTTGAATATCAGTACTGACATGTTTTAACGAAGGAATCGCGGCCAAAATACTAAATACCACCGTCATCATTGGCACTACGGCAAATAAGGTGGTATAGGTTAAAGAGGCTGCATTTTGCCGACACTCATCCGCCAAAAAACGCGTTACTACAAAATGAGCAAATGATTTTGTTTTGTGCCAATACGGCTGCCATGTCATGCTTTTGACTCCATTTGAGGTACAATCAAATCCTCTCCAGCCTTCCTTTAAAAAGGGAGGGAGTTCCCTCTTTCGTAAAGGGGGCTAGGGGGATTTCAAATACCTTAATTACTGATTGAACATTTTTTATGCCCGAACCCTATATTTTAGTACTGTACTATAGTCGTCATGGTAACACACGTCAGTTAGCCAAATTGATAACACGCGGTATTGAGGCAACAGGCATGAAGGCGCGGTTACGGACGGTGCCTGCCATTTCTACCGTTTGTGAAGCTACCGAAGCCACGATTCCCGATAGTGGTGATTTGTATTGTACCGTTGATGATTTAAGTCATTGTGCAGGCTTGGCATTGGGTAGTCCAACACGTTTTGGTAATATGGCCGCCCCTCTCAAATACTTTTTGGATGGTACTGCCGCTTTATGGATGAACGGCTCTTTGTGTGATAAACCTGCGGCAGTGTTTACTTCAACAGCCTCTTTACATGGCGGTCAAGAAAGCACTCTCCTGACCATGATGTTGCCGTTATTTCATCATGGCATGGTGCTGATTGGCTTACCGTATCAAGAAGCCGCTTTACACAGCACCCAAAGTGGCGGCACACCGTATGGTGCGTCTCATTGGGCGGGTCACGATGGTAAACGCCCAATTACCGCCGAAGAACAAGCCTTATGCTTGGCTTTGGGTAAACGTTTAGTACAATTTGCGAGAAAATAAGGTGTTACAACAATTACGTTTGAGTTATGTCGTTTTTTTAGCTTTTTTGGTGTTAAGCACCTTTATTACGGTGCCATTACAAGCCGCTTGGGTGTTGGTGCTGATTAAATTAGTACCACTGTTATTGTTTGCGCCTGCGGTATGGCATAAAAAAAGCTATGGTTTGCTGACTTTAACTTTGTTAGTGTTAGTCTATATGGGTTTTGCGACAATGGCTTGTTTTGGAAAAGGGTTAAGCCAAATACTCGCTTTTGTTGAACTAGCTTTAGCTACTTGGTTAATTTTGGCTTGCTCTAAAGCGGTAAAAAGTTTGCCTAGAGGTCATGGGGCGGCTTGATTCTTCTAGCTGTTTTCGTTATGACTAATACATTTTATATAGGATATTAATTGTGCAAGAAAATACTACTCAAAAGCCTTGGGGCATGGATGTTGGCACATTTGCGGTTTTAATGCACTTATCACAGTTTTTGGGTATTTTTATCCCACTAGCTGGTTTTATTTTGCCAATCGTGATGTGGGTAACAACCAAAGATAGCAATCCTACTATTAACGAACACGGCAAAAACATTGTCAATTGGCTATTGAGCATCTTAATTTATTCATTTATTTGTTATGTTTTGATGCTGATTTTAGTCGGTTTCGTGTTAATGTTTATTTTAGGATTTATTTTTTTAATATTCGTTATTATTGCCGCGGTCAAAGCAGGTCAAGGTATTGTTTGGCGTTATCCATTAACCATTCAATTTATCAAATAATCCTAATAGAAGTAAGGGCTTACCCCACTACTTCTGGAAACTTTGCAACTCAATGGTATATACCGCCGCATCATCAACCTGTACCACTTTAACGGGTAAATAATCTAAACTTTTAGCTAACCAAAATTGCGTGGTGCGTTCTTTATCTTGATGCACTCGTGACACTTTTAAAGTGTCTAATTCGCCATAAGGTGTTTTGATTTTTTCTGTACCGTCAATGATAAAAGTTAAAGGTTGAATACCTTTAGCATCCCCCAATATATAGGCTGCTTTCAGTTGTTGATTAGGTGAGTTTAATAAATCTTGGCGAATTTGAATTTCTAAATTGAGTGGATCTAAAATCGTTTTATCGGTTAAAGGATAATTGCTTGCTTGACCTTTACGCTGAGCGATTAAGGTTTGTTTTTGCCAATCAAAATCGGCTTTATCCATTTTAGTTTTAAACAAAATCTGTTTCGTATTTTGATAATTTAATGACTGTACCTGCTGATTTTCAAAGATAAAATCACTGACTTCGTTGGCATTAGCAATCGCGGCACTGGCACTAAACTGATAACGATAATGATTGTTTTCTTGTTTGCTGAGTGTGCGTGTTGCTGTACCTGTCAGTTGTTGATTAAGATTAAATTGATAAGTTGCGGTATAAGGCTGCAAATCAAAGCCATAACTCAAGGACGAGGCTAAACCAACAACAGCTAATAAATTTGAACGCATTTTTAACACTCTTATAAATGACTTCAACGAAGCTCAGCCGTCCCCAAAACGCTACGTTCCCTGAGCGGAGTCGAAGGGATATTCAACCTAACAAAATAATAATCGCATTGGCTGGGCTAATACTTGCCCATCTAACACCGCTTGTCCTGCCTGATAACGTAATCGGCCATGACTTAGCCAATGTAACACCAAGGGATACAGATAATGTTCGAGTTTATGGACTTTTTCGATGAGCTTTTGTTCATTGTCATGTGGTAGCACATCAATCACTGCTTGAGCAATCACCGCGCCACCATCCAACTCGGCATTGACAAAATGCACTGAACACCCGTGTTTATTATCGCCTGTCGCCAATACCCGTTGATGGGTATGCAAACCTTTATAATACGGTAATAACGAAGGATGGACATTTAACAATCTGCCTTCAAAATGCTGCACAAAAGTCGGCGTTAAAATCCGCATAAACCCAGCTAAGACCACTATATCGGGTTGCCATGTATCAATCATCGTTTGCATCGCTTGGTCAAAGTCAACACGACTTGCAAAGTCTTTGTGATTAATTGCAGCGGTGGCAATGCCTGCCTGTTGTGCGCGTACCAAACCATAAGCATCGGCTTTATTGGATAAAACACCCACGACTTGCCCTGCAATATAGTGTGACTGACAGGCATCTATAATCGCTTGTAAATTACTGCCCGAACCCGAAATTAACACAACGATTTTCATATTAAATACTAGCATTTAAAATAAAAAGGCAAGCACAAGGCTTGCCCCTACATTATCGGGACTTACGCGGTTATCGCTTATTTGCTCATATTTCAATCGTTTTCAACGATTTTATGTTCACAAAACGCGCTAATTTCGGTGAAATGCGTAAGTCCTGTATCACACCTTTATGGATGTTTAATTACGCAAAAACTACGGTTGCTTCGCTGTGCGTAGAAGGAATAATCTCACCCAAACGCCATGCTTGTTCGCCATTAGCTTGTAAATGGGCAATGGTTTCATCTGCTTTATCGGCAGGAACGACCACCACCATCCCAACACCACAGTTAAAGGTACGATACATTTCAAAGCGTTCCACATTACCTTGTTGCTGTAACCATTGAAAAATAGCTGGCCATTGCCATGAGCTTTCGTCAATAAGAGCATCACAACCTTCGGGCAACACACGCGGCAAGTTACCTGGTAAACCGCCACCTGTAATATGGGCAATCGCATGAACAGGTAAGGCTTTAATCAAACTCAACATCGACTTAATATAAATGCGCGTTGGTGTCATCACCCAATCTGATAAAGTTTTGCCGTCTAAAGTTTGACTTAAATCGGCTTGAGCCACTTCAATCACTTTACGCACTAAAGAATAACCGTTGGAATGCACACCACTGGCGGCAACCCCAATCAATACATCGCCTGCTTTGACTTTTGAACCATCAATAATTTGTGACTTTTCGACCACACCCACACAAAAACCAGCCAAATCGTAATCTTCACCTTCATACATACCAGGCATTTCGGCGGTTTCGCCACCAACCAAAGCACAACCTGCTTGCAAACAGCCTTCGCCAATACCTGTGATGACTGTTGCGGCGGTATCTACCGATAAATGACCTGTTGCGTAATAATCTAAAAAGAACAATGGCTCTGCACCACACACCACTAAATCATTAACACACATCGCCACCAAATCAATACCAATACTTTCGTGACGATTGAGTTGTAACGCTAATTTTAGTTTAGTACCTACGCCATCAGTACCTGAGACCAAAACAGGCTGTTTGTAACCTGCGGGAATTTCGCACAATGCGCCAAAACCACCCAAACCACCCAACACTTCGGGACGAGTCGTGCGTTTGGCAACCCCTTTGATGCGCTCTACCAAATGGTCGCCTGCATCAATATCTACGCCTGCGTCTTTATAGCTTAAAGAAGGTTGTGAGTTGCTCATGGTGATTAGATTTCCACTGTAAATCGGAGTCTTTATGATAAAGACTTCTAAAAATAGGCTTAACGGCCGCGCATTTTAGCCTTTTATCGGCATTTGCTCCACTATTGGCACAGAGAAAGCCTAGAAATTCTTTGTGGAGTTGCGTATGGTAAGCAGCGTTTGAAACATGAGGACGCAATAACATGACTTTTTTGGGGCGTATGAGCGCGATATTGTGTATCGCAAGCACAGTCATCAATCACAGTTGGGCGGCTGATTGGCCTAATGAACTGCTCAATTTGACAGGCACAAGTATTATTTTTGATAACACAGACGTACAAAAAAGCCTACAACAAGTGCAAACACCCGACCTTAACCAATTATTGCAAGATAGCCATTTTAAAGCATGGGCAGGTGCGCGGCTTTGGGTGGTACAACTAAGCAATAATCAAGTGCAATTTTATAAACTTGATAAAACCTTAGAAACCAACGCCCAACAACGCGGCATTATGTTGACCAACCAACTAGATAACGCACAACTTCCCTTATTACAACAAGCGATTAACCAATACGCCAGTGATACCAGTCTTTTAAATAATTTACTCAAACAACAACAAAGCGATGCGCTGTTAATTATTAGTCCACAAGCACAATTTAGCCAATGGAAAATTCTGAATTCGGAATATCAATTGAGTGGCACGGTCAAAAAAGAAGCTTTGGATTATTTGGCGCATATTTGGGCAGAGAACTTGGGCATGATTTGGCAATGGCCCGAATTAAAAACAGGGATTTTATTACGTATCGATAATATCACTAATTTTGAACAGTTTATTCAAGCAGAAACCGCCTTAAAAACTGCCTGCCCTCAATTAAAACTATTACAAATCAATGGTTATCAAGTTGATTTTCACTGTGTAACTACGGCATCATACCCACAACTTGTTGACAAATTACGTCTAGTTCCCCAATTGCTCGCTCAACCTTTAGCAACAGGAATCTCGGCTAATGTGTTAATTGGACAACAACTGGCTCAGCGTTACGCCTATTATTATTGGCAAAAAGAGCTTTATTAGGAAAAAAGCATAATGAATAAACTGTCAGTTAATTGGCCACTATGGTTAGGTATGGCAGTCATTATGTACTTGCTGTATGCCCTACAGTCAATTTTAATGCCTTTTTTTGCAGGTGCTTTGTTAGCTTATTTGTGTAATCCACTGGTGAATCGTCTTGTGGAATGGCGTTTTAGCCGAATTGCTGCTGTGAGTACCGTCTTTAGTGTTCTATTTTTAACCATCACCACTATTTTAATTTTGCTTGTGCCTGTGTTGTGGCGACAATTTATGTATTTAGAGTCGCGTTTACCGTTTTTGCTCAAATGGATTAATCGCAAAGCCATTCCTTGGCTAGAAACAAACTTTCGGGTTGACCTCGACCGCTTGGATATGGATTTGATTAGCTCATGGCTGACTTCCTATTGGCAAGAAGCTGGCACGGCAGCAGGCCATGTTTTAACTCGGGTTGCCCAATCCAGTTTAGATATGATGAGCCTAATCGGTTTAATTTCTTTAGTGCCTGTTGTCACTTTTTATTTATTACTCGACTGGGACAAAATCATTAATAACATCCATGAGTTAATACCGCGTCATGTTGAGCCAACGGTCAGTCAATTAGCCAAAGAATGTGATGGTATGTTATCGGCATTTTTGCGCGGTCAAGTCATCGTCATGTTATTATTAGGCATTATTTATGCAGTTGGTTTGCAAATCATTGGCTTAAAGCTAGGCATCATCATTGGCTTATTGGCAGGTTTAGCCAGTATTATTCCCTACTTTGGTTTTATTGTCGGTATTATCAGTGCAAGTATTAGTGCCTTGTTTCAATATGGTTTTAATATCGACACGCTATTAGCGGTTTGGCTAGTATTCGCCATTGGTCAAATTTTGGAAGGTTGGGTATTACAACCGTATTTAATTGGTGACAAAATTGGCTTACCGCCTGTTGGTGTTATTTTTGCGGTGATGGCTGGCGGCCAACTCTTTGGTTTTATTGGTATGTTACTGGCCTTACCTGTTGCAGCCATTATTATGGTTTTATTACATCATGCCCATCAACGTTATCGCCAAAGTGAATTTTATCAACGTCACGAGTCTGACGCATGAAGTCGCGTGATAACAGTCAATTATTGCTCAACTTAGGGCCGCGTTTAGATGCGCGATTGACTGACTTTGCAGGGCCAAGCTGGGCAGCGATTGTCGCTGCAATTCAAGACCTATTAACAGGCACTTATGAACGTTGTTTTGTCTATGGTGAACCCGACACAGGCAAAACTCACTTGTTAGCCGCCGCCTGCGAGACCTACACCGAACAAGGTTACACCGCGATTTTATTGTCGCTACGCGAATTGATTCGTACCAACACGCCTTATTGTTTAGAAAGCCTAGAACATTATGACCTCATCGCCTTAGATGATATTGAGGTCATACAAGGCCACCCCGATTGGCAAGAAGCCTTGTTTCATTTACTCAATCGAGCTTTAGCTAATCAAACTCGGATGTTACTTGCGGCACGTGCTATGCCCTCACAATTAGGTTTAAGTTTGGCTGATTTAGTCTCTAGGCTCAATCAAGCCGCTTGTTTTAAAATTCCTAATGGCGAAGATGACGCGGATAGAGAAGCCTTATTGTTGGCCGCTTTAGGCCGTAGAGACCTTAATCTTGACCCTGAGATTATTCGTTATCTATTGCTCAAAGGACCTCGCTATACAGGATTACTACTCAAACATTTAAGTTTTTTAGAAAATAGTGCGTTACAACAACGAAAAAGATTAACACTTAACTTTGTTAAACAACTCACCGAACGTTTTTGATTTATAATATACGCCTATTTTGCAGATAATTTTTGATATGACTATCTCAGCTAACTCAAACAGCCATAATCAACAGAGTGAATACTCGATTGATGAATTAGCGCGTGTCGCAGGAACGACCGTAAGAAATGTCCGCGCCTATCAAGACCGAGGCATTTTACCGCCACCTGAACGCCGTGGACGCAATGGCATTTATAATCATACCCATTTGGCACGGTTACGCATTATTGGCCAACTTTTGGCGCGTGGCTATAGCATCGCCAATATCGGAGAACTGATTGTTGCTTGGGAGCAAGGCCAAGATTTAAGTCAATTATTAGGTTTAGAATCGGCGATTACTAGCCCTTGGTCAGATGAAACGCCAGAGTATTATGAGGCTTTAGACGTACTCACACGCTTTGGTAGCACTGTGACTCAAGCAGAAATTCTTAAAGCTGCCGAATTAGGTATTATCGAATTTGTCGAAGATGGCTCGCGGGTGCGTGTTGCGAGTCCACGCTTATTAAATGCAGGTCTAAAATTGGTTGGCTTAGGCTTGCCCTTGGGCGAATTATTAAACATTATTGATGGTATGCGTAACAATGTCGAACGCGTTGCTGATATGTTTATTGAAGTGATTGCACGCTTAATTGACACTTACGGCAAAGAAAACATTCCGCCTAGCAGTGCTACGACTCGTTTGGCTGATTTGATTTGGCAAATGCGACCATTGGCCGATGTTGCAATTGAAGCCGAAGTTGCACGCGCGATGGAAAAAGCCATTACTAATTATTTTGGTGGCCGTTTGGATGCGATTATGGAACATCTCAAAAACAAAGAAAATCTGTATCCACCACCAACTTAAAGCAATATCAGACTTAGCTTACACCATGACTAGCAAAAATACGGCTATTCATGGTACATTTAGTTGTAATCTGGCCAGATGCAACATAAACACACAAGAACAACACTTGGTTTTAGATTAGAATGTCCAACCAAAATAAAAAACAACAAGCCAACTAGGAGACTCTCCCGATGTCTGTCCCTCAGAGCCGCCTTCTCATTTGTTTACTCACAAGTTCTCTTCTTTCTGCAACCACTCTTGCAGATAGTGTTGTTATTAACACAACCATTGATGAAAATAATGTTGATAATAAAAGTTGTTCTTTGCGTGAATCTATTCATTACTTAAATGCTAAAAATATTAAAAAAGCGATTAATGACGAAGAGATAGCGGTTATTTCAGGTATCTCAACGGTACTCATCAATCAGTTAACAAACACACAAGCAGAGCTAACTCTAGAGCGGGGAAAAACCACTCCTGACCTCGGTAAAATCGCTACTCTCGAAACCCAAATTGCTCAACTGAAGCAAATCATTGACGCAGGTACTTCAAGTCTAAACCGTAAACTTATTGAAACAAAAGAGTCTCTAGCAACGGAAAAAAGTAAAACTACGCCAAATGCTGCTCTAGTAGCCAACTATGAAGCAAGTATCAAGCAACTTGAAGCGTCTATCAAAGCAAAAGAAGAAGAAAAAACCGCAAAAGAAAAGGAAATGAAAGATTATCGGGCAAAAGGATTATTTGGCTGTGTTAGCAGCAGTGAAGGTAGTAATGACAACATTATACTTAAAAACCTGTTGACTCCTTACTTAGTTGACTCTCCGCTTACTATCAACTTATCGCTCAGCATTAGCGCAGAAGAGGTGATACAGTCGGAAAATACCGACCTGAGCACTGTAGTTGGACTAGAGAATTATCTGTTAAATCCCGTTATTCAAGCATCTGCCAACCATGCTCTATTTATTATTGATGATGGCTTAAACAATGACCACGATAATAACCCAGCAACATCAGAACGACGTATTGCCGTATCGTTTACTGACATAGATTTTGTTGGTTGTAATGCCCTTTGCGCCACAAATGGCGGTATCATTCTCAATAAAGAAGCATTAACCATTAGCAAAAGCATTCTGAGTAAAGGGCAAGCTAATCGTGGTGGTGCTATTTATAACGCCGAAAAAGCAACTTTAGTGCTAAAGCAGACCGTATTTAGAAACAATCAGGCGGTTGATGGCGCAGCTATATTTTCCGAATATAACAGTTTGTCTCTGGAGTCGTCTCTTCTTAACCTAAACAAAGCTAACAACAATAATGCCGTTGTCACTATTGCTTCTGATATATCTACCTTTTTAGCTGGCAATGTTATACCTCATGTTGAAAACGTTACCATTTCAGGAAACGAGGGCGCAGCCATTTCTTCTTATGGTAACTTAGCGATTAACAATAGTACGATTGTCAACAATACGATTGGAGTCTCGTTAAATAACAATCCGCCCGCTATTTTTAATACTATTATTGCTGGTAATACGATAGCGGATTGCCATGCCATAGCCGCTATTCCCGTTGATACTAAAATATACTTTACCAATAATGTTTCTGTAACAAATAAAGGGTGTCCTACTAGCTCTGCCAATCATGGTAATATTTTTATTAGTAACACAGGCGATGAGAAACTAATTGCCGACCCTGTTGGTGAAAATCAAGACTGTCCACCACCACCTGCACTCGGATTATTATGTCCTTTAGCCGAAAATGGTGGACTGACCAAAACACACAAACCTCGATTATTGACCAGCTATACAAAGTTAGCTGACTCCCTGATTGTCAATAAAGGCTTTTATTATATTTTTGCCAACAATGGTTTTCCCTGCAGCACTACCGACCAACGCGGCTTAATCAGAAAAAATGATGAAAACCGTTGTGATATTGGTGCAGTTGAACTTCAATCAGGATTAAGTACTCCTACTCAGGGCGATGATATTGTCTTTGGTCAAATTAAACGCTTTAGCCCTCTTGCGAATTTAGTTGATGCTGAGTTATTGCCTGCCGCATTTTGTGCAAATCTATTAGGTGCAGGAGAATATCTCAACGGTTGTATACAGCTTGTGGATGCACCTAAATATGGTTCAGCACGTTTTGACCCAGCAACTTCCGATATTTTTTACTCCACAACCAACCCTAACTTTCATGGCTTTGATAAGTTTTCTTATTCCGTTATCACTACATTAAGTCGTTTTAGCGATGCTGTTAATGACCGTACACTCACAACACAAGTCAGAGTAGTATCAGAACCACCTGGCTCTCCGCCTTCTAAATCGCTTGATAGCGGCTCAATGGGCTTTTATTCTTTATTGATGCTAAGTTTATTGATGCTGTGGCGACGCATTCGCTGAGGATAATAACAATGAAATTATATACTACGTTAATCAGCGGCGTGCTGTTGGCTGCTTTACAAAATACCGCTTTTGCGTTGGTGACACTCTCTGTCAACACCGTTAACGATGAGTTTGGCGAAAATTTAGCGAATTGCTCATTACGTGAAGCCATAGAGTCCATTAATACCCGTAGTGCGTTTGGTGGTTGTATTTCAGGTCAACGTCATGGCACCAATGTTGTTCAATTGGAAGCCGCAGAGTATAAGCTTACTCGTGGCGAGCTAGCTATCAAAGAAGCTATGACCATTCAGGGTAAAGGCTCAGACTCAACACTTATTGATAGTATCACCAATAATAAACCCAAACGACAAGCGCCTAGTACTATTATCAACGCTCAACAAAAAAGTCGAGTCTTTAACTCCGCCTCCCATAAAGCAGCGTTATCACTCAATAATCTTAAACTTATCAATGGCTCTCATGACGACATCGGTGGGGCTGTGTTAGCAGGAGGGGGTGTAATTTTATTTAATACTGTTTTTGAAAGCAACATCGCCAAAAATATGGGAGGGGCTTTGTACTTAACAGGAAAAGATGCCACGCTCACGAGTACCGATAGCACATGGCGTAATAATCAAGTCACACAAGGAACAGGGGCAGCACTTGCGATGACTTGCTTAGATGATTTAACACCCACTACTCGTACCGTAGACATTCTTAGAAATAGCTTTGTACAAAATGGAAACTCAGGCGCACAAAGTATTATTGAAGCTTGTGGTCTTGTCACTGTTAATCTGAAAACATCCACAATTGGCGAAAATACAGCCGCCACTTCTGGTGCAATTGTCAATTTTAATGATAAAACATCTACCCAGAGTTCTATCATTATTGAGTCTTCTACTATTGTTAGGAATCTACAAGCCTCTGTGTTAAATTTTAATCAGATTAATACAGTTGCCATTGGCTATTCGGTATTAGCTTTTAACGAGGGCGTAGCTTGCCAAAGTAACAATAGTAGTATGCAGTATATTGGCAATTACAATTTATTTCAAAATTGCGACAAATTAAAAGCAGCTACTGGAACAGCAACAAATCCACATGCTGAAGATACGCACATTCCCCCATTATCTGCCGCTCAATTCTCTAACGAATTTAATCTATTAGGTAATTACGGTGGCTATACACCCACTTATCTGCCTAAAAACAGTTCTGAGTATGTCTTAAATAAAGCGGGTTTTTGCACAGATAAACTTGACCAACGTGAGAGTATTTATGCTATCTCTATTTTATGCGACAAAGGTTCGGTAGAACGCAGAATAGCTTTATCGGTAGTTGATACAACTAATATTTTTAGCAATAAAAACAACTCCGATAGGATTGCCGAAGTTAATGTCTTAGCTAACGATATTCCTAGCGAAACCGATTTAACTGATGAAAAGCCTGATGCACGAGGCAAAATTGCCAAAGATGCAAGTGGAAAATACTTATTAGAGTTAGTCAGTAATAGTGATGGTTTTTGTAGCATAATTCATCTTACCGATAAGGAATCACTACCACTTGTTCGTTATGACAATGGTGGCCGAGTCCAACCCGACACCCAAAAATCATCCTGCAAATACACCTTTACCGACTCTAATGGTAATAAAGCTATTGTCGGTGAGTTATTATTTAAAATAGAAAATAAACTACCTAAAGCTAATGCCGATAGTTTTTTCTTGGCTAGTGGTAGCTCATCTGTAGCCATGAATGTTGCTGCCAATGATAATGATGAAGATGATGGCAAATATGGTGGCCTATGCACCGAAAATACCGTTAAATGTAATGGTGGTTATTACATTAGAGTGGTTTCTAGCCCTTCTCTAGGCATTATTGAAGGCGATAGCCGTGAGTGTCCTGATCATAGCGAAGCTAATAAATATATATGTTATCGTGGCAATCTTACTTATCGCCCCAAAAATACCCTTGCACCGTTTAATGATAGCTTCACATATGTCGTTTATGATACTGATTTAGGCGTGTCCCCCGAAGCAACAGTGACTGTTATCAATGAAAATGCTCAAATTGCCGAGCAAAACAGTTCGGGTAGCATCACATGGTTGTCAATTTTAACGCTCGCGGGTATGGTTATTTATCGTCGTAGGAAGTCTCATATTGTTTAAGTCTCATGTATTTTTTGTTTTATTAAGCAGTGGTTTAGTAGCCACTGCTACCGCTTATGCCGAAGAAATGGCCAAACTTGAAGTCCCCGAAATTATTCAAATTTTGAGCATTGATGGTCAAGAACAACAAGGAAACTTTTTTGGTAGCAAACAACATACACGCTCTTTACCAGTGGGCGAGCATGTATTAAGTGTGCGTTATAGCCAATTATTTTCTATCAGTTCTGAAGACCATGACATTCTTAAATCTAAGCCAATGGCGATTCGTTTTGTCGCTGAAGCTGGTAAAACCTATCAATTAGCGGCTAATCCGCCTAAACGCTATGAAGCCGCCAAAGAATTTGCCAAACAACCTGATATTAAACTGATTGATAAAACGACAGGTACAACTCAACAAGCGATTGCTGTTAAGTCTTATGCCGAAGCCTCTTTGGTTGATACCATTGGCAAAGCCTTTCAAAACACTGAAGAACGTACACCACTACCACAAAGCAACAACACTCAATTGCTGCAAGATATTTGGTTACGCGCTACACCACAAGAACGTCAAGCCTTTGCCGCATGGTTGGCAAGTCAAGCCGCCGCAAAATAGCCCATAAAAAAGCCCTGACGGGCTTTTTTATTCGTTGACTATGCTTTTTTCTCAGTTCCCAAACTGTACCAATCCACATGTCTGGTCAAAAACATCATCACCGCAATCAATATAAACACTAATACCGAACCTAAAATTAACGTAAAGTCTTCGGATTGTAAAATCACACATAAAGTGCCATACATCGCGCTCAAGACCACGCCAAACACCACTGACCGCCCTACACTTTTAAGCACATAACTGACATAAAAACTAATCAACAACACACACGCACTACTGGCAATTAGATAAGCATAGCTAAAGGCGATATGTTCACTAAACGATAATAACAACAAATAAAATACTGCCAATGCCGCACCAACTAAGGCATATTGCATGGGATGAATCGCTAAACCTTTTAACACTTCAAACAAGAAAAAAGTACCAAAGGTAATCACCAAAAATAACAGTGCATATTTTATCGACCGCTCAGTCATCAAATACACATCAACTGCTTGGATAAAATTGACACCAAAAGCACCAACTGCCTGATATTCTGATGTTGGTTGAGGATAGCGTTCACTAACATCATTTTGACGCTGAAAAGCACGTTGTAATTGACTACAAGCATCAGTGTTAGCATCCATACACGATGATAATAATTGCTGATTACGATTACTTAAAAATGTATTTTGCCAATCTGCTTTAAAGTCTTGAGCATTGAGCTGTTTGATGGGTAAGGATTCACCAAAAAAACGAGGATGTGGCCAATCGGCGTGCATAGATACTGCCAAATCATTACCTAAAGGAATCGCTTGGAAACTGCTCATGCCTGCTATATCAACCTCGAAATTAAAATCAAAACGCGGCATTTGTCCTAAATTGCTCAGTGATGTCTGCACATACGCCATATTCAGTGGATTTACCCCTTCTTCTTTGGAAAACTCAAAAACCCACTTTTTTTGCGCGATAGTTAATACTGGCTGACTTTTTAAACCGCGTAAATCTGAGACATAAAAACGCATTTTGGCATTTTGCCAGTCAATGCTTTGCTGTTGTGTTGGATTTAATAAGGCATCACTCAAAACAAAACGGCCTGTAATCGACATTTTATTTTGATAACTCATCGCTTTATAAATGCCGCGTTTAAAACGTTGCTCGTCAACATGCACTTTGTTTTGCCAAGTCGCTTGTTCTGGATTAATCACAATCTGTTGACGGTTATAACAAGTTTTGTTTTTATCATCGGCACAGATATAACTACTGGTCATAGGTACAACAATAAATGGCATCAATACGGTTTGGGCTTGGACATTATCACGCGCAATATCTCTCATTACTTGTTGATAGCTATTTTGCCGCTCATAAATCATCACCCTGATAAAACCTAAACCTACTAAAAATAAAATCACCAAGATACCAATCATTAATATTTTAGAACTAAGAAAACGTTGCATCACACACCTCATATTAAATAACTCTTTGAAGTATGAGGGTAATTCCCCCTAAAAATAACCGCTTTTAAAAGTAGAATTTTCTCGTAAGATAAACGCAGGAGATTCTTCATGAAAACATCGAAATTTAGTGACAGCCAAATCATGGCTATTCTTAAACAAGCTGAAGCAGGGACACCTGCACCCGCGTTGTGCCGCGAGCACGGCATCAGTTCAGCAACATTCTACAAATGGCGATCAAGATTTGGCGGGATGGATACCTCCATGATGGCTCGGCTAAAAGAGCTGGAAACGGAAAATGCTCGTTTGAAAAAGATGTATGCCGAAGAACGGCTCAAAGCTGAAATACTCAAGGAAGCTATCGAAAAAAAGTGGTAAAGCCGTCGCGCCGACGGGAGTTGGCGCAAAAGGCGGTGAAGGAAAGAACTATCCCTGTGCGTCTCGCCAGTGCCCTGTTTGGCATCAGCGAGACCTGTTATCGTTATCAGGCGAAGCTCAACGATGAGAACACCATCATTGCCGATTGGCTGATACGGCTAACCACGGCTCATCGTAGCTGGGGCTTTGGCATGTGTTTTTATTTCTTACGCAACGTGAAGCGTTTTGGCTGGAATCACAAGCGAGTGCTGCGGATTTACCGTGAATTGGAGCTGAACTTACGCATTAAACCGAAGAAGCGGTTAAAACGTGAGAAGCCTGATGTATTAGCTGTACCAGATGCCCCCAACCAGTGCTGGTCTATGGATTTTATGCATGACCAGTTAGACAACGGACGAAGCTTCCGTCTGTTCAATGTGATTGATGATTTCAATCGCGAAGGATTGGCCATTGAAGTGGATTTTTCACTGCCGTCAGAGCGTGTAGTTCGTACGTTGAATCAAATCATTGAGTGGCGTGGGAAACCGAAACAGATTCGCAGTGATAACGGCCCAGAATACATCAGTTCGGTGTTGGCGACATGGGCTGAAAAACACGGTATAGAACTGACGTTTATTCAGCCTGGCAATCCACAGCAAAATGCGTATGTGGAACGCTACAATCGGACTGTTCGTTATGACTGGCTTAATCAATATTTGTTTAGCAGTATTGCCGAGGTTCAGGAACATGCGACAGAATGGCTATGGTTTTACAACCATGAACGACCGAACAAAGCAAATGGTGGGATAACACCAAAGCAAAAGCTGGCTCTAATAGCCTAACCTCTACTTTTAACTGCGGTTAAAAAAGGGAGGATTACCTGAGTAATTGATGTGAAGCAGCAATCAAACAATAATGAAGTTATGATGTGTTAAATGTGAAAAAATATCAGTTTGACTTCTACACCCTGCTCTTTATTGCTAATGGTCACTTGCCCTTGATGTAGAGCCATCACCTCTTGTACTAAAGTCAACCCTAAACCTGTACTTTTACGCTGGCTATCGGGTCGTGGCAAAGCATAATAACGCTCAAAAATACGCGGCAAAGCATAGTCAGGAATTGGCTGTCCTTGATTGTGGATGGTTAAAATCGTCTGTTTGGCGTATTGGCTCATGGTGATTGTGATTTGCTGCCCCTGCGGAGTAAACTCAATGGCATTATCCAGCACATTAGAAATAGCTTGCTCCAACCAAAATGCATCTCCCATCACTATTACATTGGCCATAAGTTGCTGTGTTAATTGAATACGACGTTGTTGTAATTGTGACTGTTTTTGAGTAGTAACCTTATGGATAATCACTTCTAAATCAACAGTCTGCTTTACTAATTGCTGCTGTTCTAAACGCGCCAACAATAATAAACGTTCAATCAAAAGCTGTAATTTATCGGTTTGTTGACTGATATTGCTACTAAATTGCATACGTTGTGCGCTAGGTAAATCGTCTTGTAACAACTCAGCACTGGCTTTAATGGCGGTAAGTGGACTTTTTAGCTCATGGGTTAAGGTGTGAACATAGTTTTCGATATAGTTTTTACCTTCAAGAGCTTGACGCATTTGGTCAATCGCCGCAACCAACTGATTGAGTTCTTTAGCCGCCCAAAAATGTAGTGGTTGACGTTGCTGAGGGGATAAAGTCCGAGCATATTGTGCCACGGCATAAATCGCATGACGTAACCAAAACGCCACTAAGGCACTGACTAATAAAGCAATTAGAGCAACAACCATGCCACGTTGATACATATCATGTTGCGCTTTTTCAATAAAGGGCTGCATCATTTTGCCCGCTTTACTTACAGTGACAACACCAATAATCCGTTGACCATCCATAATGGGTGCCGCAACATACATGACGGAGCTATTGGCATCTTGTGCATTAGTGCGAGTACTACGCACGCCATAACGTCCTTGTAAAGTTAAATATACGTCATTCCATTGACTGTAATCTTGACCTACCGCCAAACCACGCGAGTCATATAACACCTTACCTTTATCATCACAAATATAAAGATGTTGATTGATGGCTAACTTTTGATAATCCCAAATAGAGGCGCGCAATTGTCGTGCTAAAACGGCCTGAATTTTTTGGTCAAACTCAGGGCTAGCCAAACGCTGTTGCTTGAGGTCTTCGACTAATAAGGCCGATATTAAATTGGCATTATCGGCCAGTGTATCTTCGATGGCTTTTTTAACACTCGGCTTTACTTGCTGTTGTAGACTATTGACCGTGAGATACGCACCAAATAATAAAACCACGGCAAATGCCGCCCATATTCTTAAAAATATTGACATAAATAGCCTTATATTTCAAAAAGGTACATAAACCAATTGATGTTGTTATTCTTTTAATAAACTATAACCCACTCCGCGATGGGTAATAATCACTTCTTTATCATTGATGACTTTAAGTTTTTGACGTAAGCTTTTGATATGTGTATCTATTGTTCGTTCTAAGCTATGGTCTGGATGTTCCCATGCGGCTTGCATCAACTGATGACGTGCAAACACTTGCTCGGGATGTTTTAATAATACCGCCAACATTCGATATTCATAACGGGTTAAATTGAGTAATTGGCCATGATAGCTAATTTGCATTTTTTCGGGTTGATGTTGCCACACACCTGTATTTGGGGATGATGTAACAACGCTGTTTACTGAATCAACACGCCGCCAAATCACTCGAATCCTTGACACTAATTCACGCGGGCTAAACGGCTTGGCGCAATAATCATCTGCTCCAATTTCTAGACCAATAATACGCTCGACCTCGTCATTACGCGCTGTTAAAAACAATAAGGGCGTTTGATGCTGTTGGCGAATCTGCCGACACAAATCAAAGCCATTACTGTCAGGCAAGCCCACATCTAAAATAATAAAATCTACGCCATGTTGCTTGAGGTAATCTAAAGCGGGTAAGCCCAAATTAAACCATTGCACTTGCCAACCCTCGCGCTCCAAAGCAAAAATCAGTGTTTGTGCAATCGCTTCATCATCTTCGACTAAGAGTATTTTTTTTAGCATGATTGCTTATCTCATAAAAAAAACGGTATTTACCACTGGCAAATACCGTTTTTTGTTTAATCGTCAGGCGATTTACGAATCGCTTATTTACAGGGCGATTTACGAATCGCCCCCTACAGTTACAATAACTTACGGCCTTTACCTGCGGCAATACGCAAACGTAAACCATTTAAGCGAATAAAGCCTTCTGCATCTTTTTGATTGTATGCACCACGGTCATCTTCAAAGGTAGCAATGTTGGCATCAAAAATCGAATCATCCGATTTACGACCTGCAATATAGACATTACCTTTGTATAATTTTACCCGCACCACACCATTTACATAGTGTTGTGATTGGTCAATCATCGCTTGCAACATTTGACGTTCTGGACTCCACCAATAACCGTTATACACTAAACTGGCATAACGTGGCATCAGTTCGTCTTTCAAATGCGCGACTTCACGGTCTAAGGTAATCGACTCAATGGCACGGTGAGCTTTGAGCATAATTGTGCCACCGGGTGTTTCGTAACAACCGCGTGACTTCATACCTACATAACGATTTTCAACTAAATCTAAACGGCCAATACCATGTTTCCCACCCAAAACATTTAACTGGGTCAACACTTGGGCAGGCGTTAATTCTTCACCGTTAATGGCAACAATATCACCATTACGGTAGCTCAATTCAACATATTCTGGGGTATCTGGTGCTTTTTCTGGGCTAACTGTCCAACGCCAAATGTCTTCTTCTGGTTCCCAATACGGGTCTTCTAAACCACCGCCTTCATAAGAGATATGTAATAAGTTAGCATCCATCGAATACGGCGATTTTTTGCCTGCTTTGTTGTAATCAATGGGAATATTACGCTCGGCCGCATAGTTCATTAAGGTTTCACGCGAAGTTAAATCCCACTCACGCCACGGGGCAATGACACGCACATTGGGCGTTAAGGCGTAAGCACCTAACTCAAAACGTACTTGGTCATTCCCTTTGCCTGTTGCGCCGTGAGAAATAGCGTCTGCGCCTTGTTCTTGGGCAATTTCAACCAAACGCTTGGCAATTAAAGGACGAGCAATTGATGTACCTAATAAATACTCGCCTTCATAGACAGCATTGGCACGAAACATAGGGAAAACGAAGTCACGAACAAATTCTTCGCGTAAATCTTCAATATAAATTTTTTCTACACCCATTGCTTGGGCTTTGGCGCGTGCGGGTTCAACTTCTTCACCCTGACCAATATCGGCAGTAAAGGTAATCACTTCACAGCCATAGTTTTCTTGTAACCATTTAACAATCACGGAGGTATCTAAACCACCTGAATAGGCTAAAACAACCTTTTTAATGTCTGCCATTTTTTTAACCTTTAAGCCATTGATAAAAAACGCGCTATTCTACGTCATTTAAGCCGTTATTGACTATGAGAGTTTTAGATACATCTCAGGACTTAGGCATTGCACTGCAATGAGCGCGTTTTGTGAGCATAAAACCGTTAAAAACGGTTTAAATGTGAACAAATAAGCGATAACCGCGTAAGTTCTAATCTAAAGTCAATAAAAACAACTATTGAAAACTATTAAGCCTATAGTGTGTAACAACACAACGATACGCTAGCAAATATAGTCAAAAGCTATCAACACCATAGGATTAAATCATTGGCAATAACGACATGAGCCGTCTAAGATTTTTTCTACCAACCGACCAATAATATCTAAAGGAATTTATCATGAGCAACGAACCTAAATGTCCCTTTGCCGCAACACACAACAAAACCACTACCGCAGGTGCGCGCTCTAACCGCGACTGGTGGCCTAAACAATTAAACCTTAACATTTTGCATCAACACGCCCCCACCTCTAATCCAATGGATGCCGACTTTAATTACGCCAAAGCCTTTCAACAACTTGACCTAAATGCGCTTAAACAAGATTTAACCGCGTTAATGACTGACTCCCAAGATTGGTGGCCAGCCGATTGGGGTCACTATGGCGGCTTATTTATTCGTATGGCATGGCACAGTGCAGGGACTTATCGCATCGCCGATGGTCGGGGCGGTGCTGGTACAGGTAATCAGCGTTTTGCCCCCATCAATAGTTGGCCTGATAACGGCAACCTTGATAAAGCTCGCCGTTTGTTATGGCCAATTAAACAAAAATATGGCAATAGCATTTCTTGGGCGGATTTAATGATTTTGGCAGGCAATGTCGCGCTGGAATCCATGGGCTTTAAAACCTTTGGTTTTGGTGGTGGTCGAGTCGATATTTGGCAGCCCGAAGAAGATATTTATTGGGGTGCAGAACAGGAATGGTTAGCGACTAGCGATAAAGCGAACAGTCGATATTCTGGCGACCGCCAATTAGACAACCCTTTAGCCGCCGTACAAATGGGTTTAATTTATGTCAATCCCGAAGGGCCAAACGGCAATCCTGACCCTGTTGCCTCTGGCCGTGACGTGCGTGAAACCTTTGCACGCATGGCAATGAATGACGAAGAAACAGTTGCTCTCGTTGCAGGTGGCCATACTTTTGGTAAAGCACATGGCGCAGGCGACCCAAGTTTGGTGGGTGCAGAACCTGAAGGCGCACCGCTTGAAACCCAAGGTTTAGGCTGGATAAATAAACT
>Ga0247722_10000644_pt1 | contig 20722 bp, 12 predicted proteins | sample MSEWelMarce3H_FC_FD_189094 | JGI IMG/M metagenome (GOLD analysis project Ga0247722, IMG submission 189094) | Subsurface sediment microbial communities from gas well in West Virginia, United States - MSEEL Well Study Marcellus 3H_FC | ecosystem: Environmental > Terrestrial > Deep subsurface >... | reverse complement strand
AGCAACAGGAGCAGCAACGGGAGCAGCAACTGGAGCAACGGGAGCAGCAACTGGAGCAACGGGAGCAACAGGAGCAGCAGCAAGAGAATTTACATAAGGAGCAGCCATAGTGGCCGCAGAAGAAATTACCTTAGCCAAATCTTCAGCTGTAGGAGCAGAAGAAGAAGAAGAAGGAGCAGAAGAAGGAGCAGAAGCAAGAGAATTTATATAAGGAGCAATAGAATTGGCCACAGAAGAAATAGAATTGGCCACAGAAGCAGCGGCAGGAGTAATGCTAGGAGTACCAGTAATGCTAGGAGTACCAGTAGTGATAGGAGTTGAAGTAGTGATACCAGTAGTGATAGGAGTTTCAACATTTGTAGGAATATCAGTGGTAAGTCCCTCATATAAATTAAAGAATCTCAGCACCATAACAAAAATTAAAACACCAATAATCGCCAATCCTATTTTAATATTTCTCGGTGTCGTCCATTTTTTAAAATTCTCAAACATCTCTTATAGAATAACTGAATATTTCATTTATAATATTTTTGCTTGGTGATCGTATTTTTGCTCGACCACATTTTTTGGTCGCCACATTTTTTGGTCATTTTGCTCCACTACATTTACCACACGGTTTAATATTTTGAATTTGCCCAATCATATTGTATCTATTGACTGATTTTTTAACCTTTGTATCTATATTCGGCATCGTATGAAAAGGATACCTCTTGATTTGACTAAATATCATCGTTCCATTGGGTATCCCATTTGAAATATTAAAGGTTGTATTCATTGGCGTATTCTATATATTATGTATTCTGTAAAATTGAATAACCACCATTTATTATTGTAAAAACCACTAAAATCACAATGTCGTCACCATCGCACGTTTGCTTATCTTGTTCCACGGAATTCAAATATAAAAAACAATACAATGAGCACGCTCTATGTTGCTCGTTCTTAAAGGAGCGCGTAAAGGAGCGCAACACCAACATGGATTTGGTCGATGACCGCGTTCCCACCGAGCGCATGATGTATGAGCTCGTAAAGAACCTCGCACTCAAGTGCGATCGTCTTGAAAAGGAGGTCGAGGATCTGCGTCGCATCGCACGCAAAGAAAAGAAGAAGATTGATATCCTGGAATATCTGCGACAGCATCAAATCCCCACCAAAAATTACCAACAATGGATGAAGGAAATAGAGGTTCAACCCAAATACCTAGAAATTGTGTTTGAAAACAACATAATAACGGGGGTTTTAAAACTGGTCGAAGACTACATATCGGCTTTCACGAACGACCAGCTTCCCTTGGCTGCGTTTTCACACAAATCGGGGCAAATCTACATTTACAAGGAGGCGTGGGCGCCTCTGAATCCAGAGACGCTGAACACCCTGTTTGATATATTGTCTACGCGGTTCCTCATCGCCTATTCAAAATGGGAAGCGGAAAACCCAGACCTAAGAAACGATACCGAAGATACGCAAAAACTCAAGATGCAGTATAAGCGGAAAATATTGGGCACCTATATTTCAGACGACACCAAGTATAAGCGGTTCGGAACCCATGTATTTGACTGTTTGAAACAGGGGATTCGCACAATCACAGAATATGAGTTTGTATAAAATACACCATGATAGTATATATATAAAATGATGGATGAAAGAACCCCTTCTACCGAAAGAACCCCTTCTACGTCGAATAATTCTCTGGTAAAGATTGATTTAGAGGTACTAGTGGAGCCCAAGGTGGAACCCATAGAGCGCGATGCCGTCGCCACTTCTAATAAATGTATGAAATGCAGCGCGAGCGCAACCTCGATTTGCGGATTCTGCATCGGATGCTGGCGTTTTTGTTTGAACTCATGTGAGGTTTGTATGGAGTGTAATATTCGCTGCTGCACTTGCGCCAAGGCGTGCCTGGAACGCATCGATTGTGATGAAACTAAATAAAAATCGTCACACCTTAGAAAATTGAACACCTTATTTGTAATAAACAAATTACACATAATTTACCAAACCCCCTTATAAAAAATGACCACAATTACTCTCGACTACTTAGCTAAGAAAAACGCCCACGAGCGTGACCTCCGCATCCAATTTGAGGAAGCAAGTCACGTCTACACAGTCGATGGAGACCGTACTTTCATGTCCGTGACCACCTGGAACCATCACCATTTCCCGAAATTTGACGCCGATAAAATCATCCGGCAAATCATCTCGAGTCCCAAGCACAAAACTGACCCCGCCTATAAATACTATATGATGACGGCGGAGCAAATCAAGCTAATGTGGGACACCAACCGCGACACCGCGTCGTCATCGGGCACCAACATGCACTACGACATCGAGTGTTATTACAACCAAATCCCGGTATCAAACGACAGTGTGGAATACAAGTATTTCCAGAATTTTGTGGCGGAGAACCCGCAATTAAACGCATACCGCACTGAATGGACGGTTTTCCATGAGGAACTCAAGATTGCCGGATCCGTAGATATGGTCTATGAGAATCCTGACGGGACCCTCTTGATTTACGACTGGAAACGTTGTAAAGAGATTGTGAATGAGAACGCATACGGCACGACCGCGACCACCGAATGTATTCGCCATTTACCCGACACGAATTTCTGGCATTACACGCTCCAGCTTAATACATATAAGACAATCATAGAGGAGAAATACGGCAAGAAAGTCGTCGGCTTGCGTTTGGTTTGCCTCCATCCGGACAACTTTAACAAGAATTACCAAGTGATACCTGTGCCTGTGATAGAAAAGGAAATCATGGATTTGTTCCAATACAGAAAAGACATGCTGGCGAAGAAAGAACTAGAGAAGAAACCGGCGAAGAAGCGCGAATACAAGAAGAAGCTCGTGGGTGTGGATGCGGAAACCCAGACAGAGCCCCAGTTACCTCCCCAATATGGGACACCCCGACCAATGATGATTAAAATGGAATTATAAACTATTATAAACTATATATAAACCATATAAAATTTTACCTTTAATTAACCTAGAATATGTTACATTTTTTATTGGAGAAGCTGGACAAGTTGAAGAGCGACCGCGTAACCTATTGCGCCGGGAAAGCATTGCTGTTTCATGAATTACAAACCCAAGGCAAGACGGTGGACACTGCGGATATGTTCAAGTATAATTTCTTCTGTACAAATACGAGGAAAAATTAAAGTGAACCCCCCGATTGTATTTTCTCATAATATTATATTATGGACCCAAATACAACCGTAACAACAATAAAAATCTTTATAACGATATGCCGTTGTAATCCAATAACCCCCGCGCATTTAGAATTGGCTGATTATAATTGTCGTCTTATGAAAGCCGAACGTGTCCCGCCGATTGCTTCTATAAGTTTGTTTTTAATGGGCAATGGTCCAAAGAGTACACAAGACTATAACAATCCATTAAATTTTCATCAAAAACAAACTATTTTAGATTTGAAACTTAGAGGCAAAGGGTATTCATCAGATACTGATTATGTAATAAGGGAAAACATCGGAGGACCATTAAAACAAGTTCCGGAATTTATTAGAGACCAACAAGTAAATTATCCGAATTTAAGCACAATACATTTAATAATAGTCGGAGGTGCTAAGGAAGACGAAGCCGGTGTTAAAGATTCTGAAAAATTTAATAGTCTATTTGGGTATGTTGTCGGAAACCTGGTGACTAAGGGGTTTAATGTGTCTTTTAATAGTGAAACCTTGCCTACTGTGGTATTGTCTGGAAAAACAATGTCGGCTACGTTAATGAGACATACCGCACGAACCAAAACTTTGGAAGAATTTATAGAGGCTACCGATAATTTTTATGGTGATTTATCGGATGATGTTTATACCACAATTCGTAGTAAACTAGAAAATATTAAATCGATAAAACCATCGCAAACCACTGGGAAACGCAGTGTAAGCAAAGTGAGTCAAAGCAAAGCGACCCAAAGCAAAGCGAGCCAAAGCAAAGCGAGTCAAAGCAAAACGATATTACTTCCTATTCAGCGAATCAAAAAAGGAGGTTCAAAAAAACACATTACCAGAAAACTTCGACTTAGAAAGTGAAACGACTCATTAAAATAACCATTTATAAAAATATATAAATATTAATAGCATAAATATTTATATGAACTTCAAACAACAACAAAAACAAGACCCTCCTAGAGGCATTATGGAAAACATTTTTTTTCACCTAATTCGCTCAATCTACATCATTTTTGTGGTTTCACGTGCGTCCGTTTACAAGACCTATCGATTTTTTGTCCCGCCCATTATTGAGGCGCCACAAAAGCCCCCGCCCAATTATGAGGAAATTTACAAGAAATACATCCATATTTATGCAACCCCCGAAAAGAGTCCCGACGCAAACATCAATATTGATAGCAACCTCTACGATTATGAAAAACGAAAGGAGATTTTCAAAGAAGAAAAAAATGAATGCGAAGAACATTGGAAGCGCAAACTGATGTATGAATTCACGCCACGAGGGAACGTGATTGTGTATTACAATCCGTATAAACACGCATTCATGTATTATTCGGACGAAAACAGCATCCCTTATAACATCATGCAATATGTAGCGAAGAAATACGCAGTGATGTTTCGATGTCGCAATTTTTTCATTGACCCAGACACGTTTCCGAACAACCCCATCTTAGAGGTGATGAAAAAAGAGGAAGACGCGCTGAAAGTGAAATCCAAGAAAGTCAATGATATTACCAAATTGATTGATAAAGATTTGAATATGAACAACAAGGATATTTTCGCAACGTTGAAAGACTATAAGCCTTTAACAACCGATAAGCCTTCTACGTCAGACAAGCCTTTAACCAATAAACTTATATCAGACAAGTTCGCGTCTGGATCAAACGACGCCAAAGCGCCCGTAAAAAACAAGTTCTCGAACACCTTTGTTCGATTGGGCAAAACACGCGAGTTCAATATTATTCAGAAACCGCCGGATAAGAACATCGCCATCGTGAATTCAATTCTATTTGGGGAAAACAATATCGGCAAGACAATGGATTTCTTTGATAGTCTAGAGATTACAGATACGGTTGTTGAAAACCCTTTTACAAAATTGGATTGCGGAAATCAAGAGGAAACTCATAATAATATAAAATTTGATATAAAAGAAGAAGAAGACGTCAAGACTGTATTAGATGAGGATTTCTCAAAAGTCAAATCATGGAAGGATTTCAAGAATCTAAAGAAACAATAGACGAGGGCAAACCTACGGGTTCGACAAGTTTACGCCCTGGTCCTTTCCCTTTAAGAGCGGGGCGGGGGAGCAAGAGAGGAGGTACTCCCCTCTCCACTCAATATAGTGATTGCTTTTGACGAGTGAAAACAACGTGCCCAAATGGCTCTTCGCAATATTGTATGCGATTCGCGATTTCTCGTCCAACGATTCCACATAGAGTTTTTCCAAGTCCATCTTTGTAATTATAGTAAATGTTTTTTTAATTTGCTATAATTAATGAATACTATTCAATTTTACAGGTTCGCAATACGGATCATTAGAGGCGCCTTCAAGGTTCTAGAAATCTTGGTAGTAGTCGCCGAAGACTCTTGCGAGAAATTACCCGATCCAAAACCGGTGTCTTGTATCGCTGTGAAACCCGATGATACCGCAGGCCCTATATTATTAATAGGAAGAAAGGATTCCACATCGATTCCAACCGACAATTTGATGGTGGTTCCCGCAGGAACCCAGATAATATCGCCATCCAAAAATCCGTCGCCCACACCATAGTTGCTTCGGTTATTCGGGTCCGCAGCACCACCGGTTAAAACATTCGGAGTTCTGTTTCCAAATACGTTTGCGTCAACAGCATTTCTTAAAAGATTATTGATATTGGAAATCGTAATTGAACCAGACAAATCATTGGTGACGGTGGCGCTGGGAGCAAGCGTATAAAAGTTGTATTGACTCATCATTTCAGCCGCAGTCAGTTCGCGCTCATAGTAGCGATATTCGTCAAAGTATCCGTAGAACCCCGCAGATCCATGAGCGGACCCCGCAAACAAGTTCGTAGCGGAGAAAAACGGTTTCACATTGGCCGCAATGGTCTGCTGTAAAGCGCCGTTAATATAATATTTCCACACGCCTGTCGTCGAAATTGTCCAGCACACATATGTCCATGTTGCCGGTGTGATTGTCGCCGACGGTATATTTGTGGTGGAGACACCATTAAAAACCGTTTGTAAGCTCAAATTGTAGGTGGTTGTGCCGGACACTCTGATGCTGATTGCGCTAGTTCCCGCCGCATTCGCCATTCCAAGAACACCTTTTCCATTGTTTAAAATATTGGAATCGATGTATATCCAGAACGCGAACGTCATTGCCGAGTCCTGAGGAATTGTATAAATCGGGTTTCCGCCATAAAATACGGCGGTGGTTCCCGCATTGGCTTTGAGAGATCTTCCACCTGCGATTGCGGTTTGTAGCGAAGAAATCGAGTTGAGAGTATTTACATGGTTGTTTCTCATGTTGAAATTACCAGTTGCTGTATCGTAGATATATCCGCCGGCGTTCTGCGAAACATCAAACTTGTAATTCAATACGGCACCATTGCGTGAAATACTTATTGTGTTTGTATCATATGATAAATTGCCCATACGCACAACACCCGAATACGATGTGCTCGGGAAAAACAGCGCACCCGAACCAGAACGCTGCCCGGTGCTCGAGACGAGCGACGTATTGGTAATCGTCGCATCATATACGGGCGCACCGGACGCATAATTGGCGATTTGACCGTTAACAACTGTTTCCGTATTGAAATTGTATTTTGCGAGGACGGTTTCTAATACCGGTTGGTTATTGTAGAGACTGCTGATTTGCGCGTCGGACAATGACGAATTGTAGATTTTGGTGTCGTCGATGTATCCGACCATTTTGTTCAAAGCCCCGCTGGCGTCCATTCCGACCGCGATCTTGTTGTATGAGGTATCAATGCCGAATCCAGGGAATCGAATATTGCTTGCATCAGTGGTGAATGTATATGGCGAATTGTTGATATACAACTTCACAGTGCTATTAACCCCATTGGTTGAAAGCGTTCCGGCGATGTGGTTCCAACTATCAATCGAGGGCGCAACTGCGCAATTCATCGTATAATTAATTGATTCCTCCGCATAGCCACTCAATCTACCATAAGCAAGAGTTATATTTGCGGTGTTGGATGATTGTGCAACGACAGTTCTGAAATAATTGTAGTATTTTGAGCCATTCATATTATATACCAAATTTTTTCCGGATACCAGTCCATTCTCCAACGCAACCACATTTGTCTGATACAAAACAATATCCCATGTTATACCATCGTTTGACCCAAGTATATAAAATGTTTTACATTGCGTATTTGCGTAAAAAGAATTCATAATGTAATTGGTCGGATTCAACTTATAAGGCATTTGGATTTCGACGTATTCGCCACTTACGACATAACCACCTTTATATCCATAGACTCTATAAACACCTTGATTAGCACCCGTCTTATGTGTATATAATTCAAAAACATTCGATGTTATTTCACGATAAGCTAACGAATAACTATTCATTCCACCATATAGTGGTAAGCCTATATTTGTAAAATTATTATAATTACCAGTAGCAGAATTAAATGTAGTATAAAAATAATTCGAAGCAAATTCTGAACCAAAAACATTTATAATCAAAATATTCTTGTCTGACGAAAAAACACATTGTCTTCCGAATGATCCCATCGTAGTTGTGTTTGCGATTCGAGTTCCCACTCCATAATTTGTACCATTCCAATCTGCCCAATAAACATTTGAATTATCAAGCATTGTATAAGCTATGCGGTTTCCGTCACTGCTAACACCACACGCTGAATAGTTTCTAGAAAGATCCAAAGTTTTGGTAAATGTGCTATAATTGGTTCCATTCCAAGACGCCCACAATGGCGCGTTAATAACACCATATTGACAAACAGCCAACCTGCTTCCGTCTGCGGTTAAACTAACATGATTAATATTTGTAAGTGTTGTATTTAATGTCTGTGTACATGTGCCGTAATTGGTGCCGTTCCAAGTAAATACATACAAATAGGCATAATATGAACAGGCGACTCCTCTCGAACCATCTGCGGTTATAGCCAAACCGCTATACGCACGATTTGTAGTATCTAGTGTTGCGGTAGGCGTATTCCAAGCATTTGTTGTATTATTATAAGTTCTGAAATAAATTAATCCGTTTACAACCGCATACACCATTCGTTGTCCATCCGCGGTAATACTAAGACCAGCTGAATCAAATTGTTGTGTAAAAGGAACTGTACTCGGAGTAATTCTGATTGCAGAAATTGCTGTAGTTCCATAAGGAACATTTGACGGGTCTACATTATTCAGTCCTGTGAATACAGTGCCCTGATAAGACCCATTTGATGTTGAATACAAATTAAGTGAATTACTACCAACAGTCGCCAGACCATTATGAAAAGCAAACCAAGGACCAGTAATCGCACTGCTGCCTGAAAATAAGTATCCTCCATTTCGGCAATATGGGTATCCTAATCCAGTAACCGTCATTGATGCTGCATTAGCATCATTGTTTTGAACTGGATATGCGACTGTGAAAACAGGCGCCTTTGTATTTTTAACAGCAAGTGTGTATTGGGACGCGGTGGCCGATAATAAAATCGAGCTATTCGCACTATACATGGATAACAAGGTGCTTATCGAGCCACTGTTGTCTAAAGCTGAGAAATTTGCCCATGTGGAAAAAGACATCGCCATTTGATCAGGGAACGCCATTTTGCCCAAAGTTACTGAACCTGGGTATGTTTTATTAGGGAAATAGAGACATGATGTTCCGATCCGCTCTCCCGACGCAGTCATTAGAGACAAATTTGTGATCGAGGCATCATATACGGCGCTGCCTGAAGCATTGTTGGCGAGACTGTAATCAGTGAGTGAATTTGTATCAAATGTATAATCAGCGACCTTGTTTAAAGTGTCGAAACTGTTATACAAATTGGCGATCTTAGCCGCTGGTAAAACCGCCTTGTAAATAACGACATCATCGACGTAGCCGTGCATCTTGTTTAATCCCGAACTGGCGTCCATACCAATAGCATTGACGGTATTGGTCAAATTAATAAAAGGCAAAACAGTGCTATTAACGTCCTTTATGCTCGAATACGGAACATTATTAATATACGTAGTCCAGGTGTTGTTTTGTTGGCCGTTATCAATTACGGAAGCAATGTGAGTCCATGTATTAAGCGCAGGAACGGCATTAATATTGGTTGTTACGGCTATCGGTGTTGTTACACCAAGATTAAAATACTGAATCCACGAATGAGTACCATTCGTTTGTGTATTTGTAATAACCATACGTAAATATTGGTATGAGACTCCTGGATTTGGAAGATTATACCAAACAAGACTATTATAATTATAATCATATGCGTTAATATTTGTTCGACGATCAATCTCTGTCCAAGTAGTTCCATCATTTGACCCAGCAATATACCAACCGCGCGGGTATGCTTCTCTTTGCGACCACGGATTCATAGCATATTTTGTAATCTGCATTGCTGATGGTAATTGCATCTGCCACCATTCACCACTTACGGTGAGCCCATCAATTACGGTTGTAAAAAACTTTTCGGCTGGACCTCCACCAATATAATTTCCACCCGAATAAGGTATTCGAGTATATGTTCCAGTTGCGCCCCAAGGTGTTCTCCACGAAGAAGCAACTCCATTGAATGGCGCATATGCATCTATATAACTAGACGAAAAAACATAAGTTCCATTCATATTACTGTTTGGATGTCTTAGTGTAGATATCGTATATGTGTTTGCGTTTGCTGGAACAAGAGCATGATTTATAACAACATCATATATTCCTGAATTCCTTAATGTATACTGGGTGTTTGTTGCGGTAAGAGACAAAGTCTGTTTTGTGCTGGTATCATAAAATGACCACACGGTTCTAGGGGTGGTATCCAAACTGGAAAATTTAACCCAACTGCTGATTGTCGCACCATTATTCATCGTATACATCGAATACAATGATGTTATTTCATCATCCGTTAAAATTCGGTCATAGTATAAAAATTCATTGTAATGCCCATTGGCCGCGCCGATTTGTAATTGTAATGCTGTGGTGGTTAATGGGTATCCAAATGCATTGGCCGACGCAATGTTGCTTATGGTTTGCTTCAAAACGCCATTCAAATAATATTTCCATACACCGGCAGGATTCACAGTCAAACTAATATAATTCCATGTTCCAACAGTGAAACCATTATAAAGACTAAGTGTCGAAGCGAATCCGCCATTTGTGCATTGGATATAAGGGAAAATCGTTAACCTGCTTCGAATAGCCATATTAAAAACGCCACCGAGTGAGAACAAATTGTTGTTCTGGTTTGATTCATTGTCTAATATATTTACCCAAAATGAAAACGTCATTCCACTTACGCCCGGAACAATGTATCGCGTTGTTTTTAATCCATCGTTGGTTCCACCATTAATACACGATAACGTGTTTGGTCCCCATTTGTTTATAGTAGTATTTATAGTTTTACCATGTGTTGTTGGGTTACCCACATAATCTTTTGCGACACTATCGTATATGAATCCGCTGCTCGCATCGAGAGACAATTTGTAATACATTGACGGCGCGGTATTCACGTCATTCACGTCGTCGGCGACAATTTTCTTTCCTGCAGAAATGAGCGCCATAAATGAGTCCGCATTGAAAATCCCACCGCTGATATCAAATTCCGACGCACCTTTGAATAAAGATGAGAATCCACCCACATATCCAAAATATCTTTGCACATAACTTTTGAAGTCGCTATACATTGTGCTGTATTTGCCGACAGAAATGATGTTGCTCGCGCTCATAGCATTCACAAAATCAGATGGAGTAATCGTGATACTGTCTACTGGGAAAACATCATCCACCACATTAAAATCGGTTGAAACAACATTCAAATTCGAGGCGTCCTTAATCAGACCCAACTTAGTATTAAATAGACCAGCATCTAATCTGACCTGGACGGAATCGGTCACGTCATATCGCTGGATCAAATCCTGTGTTCTAAACGTAATCTTGTTGAATCCGCGCTCCATTTGGTATCCACCGGATGCCTCGAACAAATATTGAAGACCGGTGATTGCTGCGATGGATTTACTTGTGCTGTTTCCGGCTAGAAATGTAATAATACCCTTATCTGATGCAGTGAGGTCATCAATGGATTCAACCTGGATGGTTTTACTGGTAGAATAGGTTATGTTTTTGATGGTCGCAATATCGAGGTTTCGAGGCGCGTCGCAACAATGAATTTGTATCGAATCCACACTGGGCGGCATATTTCCATTTGCGGCCTGAGACGGATGATTCACATAAAATGCCTCCCACGTGTTGTCTAAAACATCCCACAGCACAATATCAATGACGTTGCCGTCTTCTTCGCTCAGCTCGTATAGACGCGTATGAACTTTGTCTCCGTATAATTCCTCACTGAAATGGATGGTCTGGATAAGACGATACCAGTTTCCGGGAATAAGCGCACCAGGGAAAACCTGGGTAGTCCATCCATATTGGGTAGGATTTGATGACGCGTCCAAAATAATATCACCTGGTAAAACATTACCGTTTGAGAAAAGGTCGGTGCCTCTATACATGATTTTAATATCACCTTTTTCATCTACATAAATTTTGGTTCTGGTTGCGCAATCAAGACCCCACGCCTCAACTGTGAATTGTCCGCTAGGAATATTGGTTGTAACCGCAAAATCAAGAGTGAGAAAAAAGTTATTGAACATCGTGTTTATATTATCAACCGCAACGGACGAATCGCCTTTTCCTGCTACATTGGCCAATCTGGGTAACTTGAAATTGTCTAAAATTGTATCATTGATTAGACCATTGTGTCCGATTTCTAGCTTACCTGCCGATTTAACGACCTTCGTCACTGAAAGCGGGTTCAAGAACGCATAATCGGGGGCATTTCCGGGCATTCTATTGTCTGTTGAAAGCAAAACGAGCGAATCCACATTAACATTTGCACTTGAAAATAGATCATTATTTGTTAAAAATAACTCGATATCTCCTCCTGCCGGTTTCATCAAATTGATATCACTCAGTATGAATTCAACTTCCCCCGCATTAACATCATCCGCTGTACAAAAAGAGACGTATTTTATAACATTCGTGTCGGTATAAATACCGCTACTTTGACTATCGACAACCGACAATTTGATGTTTGCGTGACCGTCAATTGTGATTTCACTAGCAACCGAACCGATTTCCGCGTAAAAGCAGTAATTTGTGTTTTCATTCAGTGTTACCGTATCGGGAACCGCGAAAACCGTTTTGCTATGATACCATTTTCCAGCGTCATTAAATCCAGTGGGTGCGGTATAAATCGTAATAAATGGTAAGGAGGCAGTGTTAAGAAGGCGTAAAGACGCGTAAATCATGGTTAAATCCGAAACCTGCAAAGGGGCATTTCCGAGGGGGATATACCAAGTGATTTTCTTGTTTGAACCACTGTTTTTGTAGTACCAACCTTCATAGCCAATTGCCTCTATGCTGGACGTCATAACAGTCGGTGTTTCGCCGTCAGCATAATTAATACCATTGCTAAAAACGTTCATAATACAGATTTATATATATAATTTATATAATGTTTCTACAAATTATACAAAAACGTCTATGAACAAGCAAATGGTGTATTCTGTGTTTTACTAGAAATATAAACCACGTCTTGATCAGCGCATTTATCGTGTAGTAAAACAATGTGTTCTGATTGTGAAACATATTTATGTTTGTCTACCGGTATCAAATCCTTAGGGCATTTATTGAGTGTAGTTTTACTAAATAAAGGCGCACCAGTCGCATTGCGCAAAGGTGTTGTACACGGTGCTTGACTCTTTGGTAGCACTTGAGGACACGTGACCGTGCCTTCTTCCTCGATTTTTTTAATATTTGAAACCGTCTTTTTGACCAATCTGGTAACGTAGTTGCCCTGGTCATTGATATTTCTATTATAATCGGGCTTCACGGCGGCATGTGGATAAGGTCGACTAATCCATCGATGCTTTGTGGCCAACATGCCTCGAGTACTAAGAACCGATTTTTTAACAACCGAATTATCCTCTAAACAACATATTTCGGAAGCAGGAATATCAACCGAGTTTTCATATTGACCGCATGAGCCACCGCTGCCTTTTGCTGTCGCGCCTTTGTGTGGTGTATGGGTAAGAGAACGAGACAACGATGTTTGTCCAATATATCCTTGGTTTCTAGTTGTACCGTTTATTGAAAAATTTGTCTGTCCTACACTCATATTCTTATACAAGGTCGCTGTTTTTCGTTTTAAAGCAACAATCGACATCTCAAATATAATATACCGATAGATACAAATATGCATGATTATTGCCTCGTTTATCGCCTCGCCAAAACCATCAGTCCATTGTTGTTGAAGAACCGGTCTTTGATATACCACTCTGGGTGCGCCGCCAAGAATTCCTGGATTCCATACCACATACCCTTCAATAATTCTTCTCTTGGTATGCCGGTTTTTGACGATAATTCGGTCGCCATTCCGTATGCGGTTTGGTAATTATATCCATATTCGCGGATGACTTCGCCATGGACTTCGTCTATCGTGGTGTCGTGCATTATGATATATTTGTTTGCGACAACCGAGAATTTATCAAGTTCCCTCTTGATTTGTCCATAGACGTGCCATGTGTCGATGAAGACCAAATCGTAGGTTTCGCCTGGCTGAAATACGATGTCTAAATCGCTTTTCCATTCGTATTTAATGTCGATGTTGAGTCCGACCACCGCATCTATGATTTCGCCGATCTGACATTCACGGGCGTCATTCATAAAAAGTCGCTTTCGCACACCGTTCTTGTTTTCGAGCAGTCCGGCGGCGACCGCCCAGGATGAAATACATCCTCTCACACCCAATTCTAGTGCCGAGTCGCATTGTTTTGCGTAGCGAAATAAGGTTGGTAGATGCTCATTGATGTCGGATACCGTATTACAGAGTCCGCGAAATTTCTTTATCAAAACGTCCATTTTATAAATATAAAATGGTTGATGTGTTTATATTTTATTTATAAAAAATGAATAAAATATTGAGTGATTCGACTTTGGTTGCTTCACCAAGCTTATCGGTCGCCAAGCTTATCGGTCGCCAAGCTTATACAACGCATCTTATCGCATCATATCTTGGGTTATTAAGCGCCGCCATCATGGTATCAACTGGAGTCGGATTTATCCCCTCTAACACGCATTTCAAAATATCCACCGAGAATCCTGAAATCATTGAAACATTGGGCGCATCGCTCTTAACTTGGAAATCCTGCGAACATCCATTCACATTCCAAAACACAATATGTGGAACCGCGTATCCGGCATCCTCGAATTTCTCGCAAATGCTTTCATAGTTGGTTGTATATGCCGTGTCTGCTTCGTTGAACTGCATATCGCTGATAATAATAATCTTGTTCGGCATTGTTGCGTCAGCCGCCTTCACCTTTTCCAAAAGCATTTGGAACGCCGCACAAATGTTTGTGGAACCACCCCATGGCGCATCTCGGATTTTCGCAAGACGTTCAAATAAGGATTCTCCGCCCACATCTACCAACTGCGGTGATTCCTCAAACGTTAGAACTTGGTTTTTAAACAGTTCGCTCGTATTCAATGAGGAAATTAGGAGACCCATTGTGTATGAAATCAACATCGGCATGCCTTCCATCGACCCAGACACATCCGACAACACCAATACATTGTCTAAACAACCGATCTCGCTCATTTTCTGAACAATTTCGTTCCATTGGCTTTCCACGATCGTATCGGCACTATTTGCCTCTAAATACTGTTTCAAAATTTCGTGAGGAAACACAGCATGCGCATTGATTTTTGCGGTCCCGGCAACCAGCCGATTCTTATATTCTTCAAATCGTACGGGGTCATTTCGCTGGAAGGCGTGGTCTGGCTTTCCGTGCTTGAGCATGGCGACCGAAGGCACCTTCTCATAATCGACTTTGTCCCATTCCTTGGCGCACATTTTGCGCTCTAATACGTCAATGTATTTCCTCAGCGGCGAAATAATGGTTTTGCGCAGGACTGCCGGCTTTACCCCCATATTCTTGGCGAGTGAGAAAAAAATACCTGTTTTCCTATTCATAGCACTCGTTTCGGAAGGCACCCATTTTGCTGCGAGAGATACTGATTTCATTTCGACCATATTCACCAAATCTTCGTGTAATTGATTCGCCAACAAATCAACATAATGCTTACGCGCCACCGATTTTCGCAAATACACCCCATCGTCCCATCTACCATACTCGGCAATATATGCCTTCATATTCGCATACAATTGACGCTCGTCGTGCACCAAAAGCCAATCCATCATCTGGCGTCCAATATCACGCTCGCCCTTTCCGCCGCGGATATCGCGGACGTATGCGAGGATTTTCAGGGTGTAAAGCATGCTTTCGCAAGATGCTTTTTCCATTAATTCGTATAGACGCGTCTCATCGATTCCACGCACGGTTGCGACAAATAAATTAAGCAAATCATCACCGGATGATTGTAGGGTGACTGCGCCATTATCGGTGGTAGTTAAAGCGACCGACTGATTTTCAGTATTGGATTTGGCGAATATATTTAAAAAATTTTTGATGAAGGACATTTGGTTTTATAAATAAATATACAGCATATATTTGTTTATATTCTTTTCAACAATTGAATGTCCATTATGTCTTTTGTTCACCCGTCATAATTTCGCAAACAATAGTAATTGACCAATCCGCCCCATTCAAATCAACAATATCGCCCTTATCGTTCATCAATTTAATCGATAACTTCTGGATCCGCACAGGACCAAAATATTTGCGGTCTTGGTTCTGAAGTGTGCCTCCGAACTCCACATAAGTTCCGCCTGGCGTTCCAGACAATTTAAGCGGGACAATCGCAAACACATCTTTCAATGACGGCCCGGCTGAATAACTGCGATTCCGAGTGTGTCTGGTTTCATAGAGTTGGTTCATCGCATACAACTGTTTTGCCGTTAGATTCGTATTCAGTTTGCTCGTTCCAGACACAGCAACTTTGCGGGTAAGCGCACTTCCAGGGATGGGCTCACAAATATATTGTGCACGCATCGCGTAGGATGGGAGCGCAACATCCTTCTCGGCCGACGCAACGGTTATAAGTCCGTCGCTCACGTGACTTTGGACAAAATCATCTAACGAAATTAGGAAATAATTATACAAATTGGTGTTCAAAATCGCGTCTCCGATGACCGCAATTTTCTTATTGGTGTTATTGTATGAGTATGAAAATGGTAACGAATCGTTAAAAATCGAATTACCAGAGTAGACATTGTTTGAATAATTGCTATTTTGGTTTGTCGTTTCAGAATCAATGGATGTAAAATCGATTAAATCGTATTCCGTGAATGAATGAAACCCGAGCAACCATCCCAATGTAGAGTCGAATGTAGAATTACGTATATTTAATGAATTTGTCACACCCACATTACAATATACGAAACTCTCGGCATCGTAAATGACCATTTTGTAATCTCGGGCGCGAAACGTTTTATCTATGTTGAGTCGCAGTTTTGTGTATTGTTTGTTTCCATTTGTGATCAATTCAAATGTCGTGCCTTGTAAAATATTCACAGTTGGGTCTTGAGGATCCATTGTTAAAGCAACTTGTCTATTCAGTTCATCAATCAAGTCTTGGCGTGAATATTCCGTAGTAGATGGAGTTATAGTAATATAAATATCATTTGCGCCAGTGGTATCGGCTACCCCATTCATATAAGGAGTAAATTTGATTTTATTATTATTATTGGTTATTAAAATCTCGTTTTTATAAAAATTGTCGGAACCATATATGTTTGCATAATTTCCACCATTTATATAATTTATAAGATTGTATGGCTCAGACGCATCATTCATATATAAGTTTCTTGTCCAAGACCCACTTGGATCTACAAATGTAACCTTATAATCTTTTTCCGTTATGACCTTTTGTATTTGAAAACTAAGTGTTAAATCAATAAGACCAGATTGTGTAAATTGGTATGAAAAAAGACAAGCACCCGCGATTCTGTCGCCGTCATCATCTGTAACGACACCAAAACTTTCATTAAACGTATCAACTAAACTTTCAATTGTAGTATATGTTGTATTTGGTATAGTAATATCAATCGCGGGAACATTTTGGTTTCCAAAATTTGTATATCCATTACTACTGCTTTTGGGATATATTCGTATTCGATTGTTTGTGTCGTCGATTGTATAAGATGATAGACCCGTAATTTGTTCATTTATTGTGAACGAAGACAACGACAAATCGTCTATTGTACTGTTAAAAAAGAAGGGGTTTTTGCTCAATATGGAGCCAGACAAATCAATAATATATGATGTTTGGTCAAATACCCTATTTATATCAAACTGAAAATGCGCTTTTGAATTCAAAATATCAAAATATGTATTTGTATTGTTGAATTCTCCATTTGGTTTATAAATCGGTATTTTGGTAGCATTATTCATTGCGGTTAATGAATTACTTACTGCACTAATATATGCGTTTTGTAAATATCCTTCGGCTGGTGACGGCAGTAATGTTGCTATTCTCGTATTTTCACTAACATCATAATATGTTTTAACGCAATCAATGACGATTTGTGCATCATTATAGATTGTATAATTTGTAAGCAATGTTGGTGTTTCTGTCGTTATTTCGCATATTTCGTTTATTTCTGTTATAAATTTAAAACACGAATTGTTTCCAGTCCAAACGTGGGAGCCAGCTTGAGTTTCTAATGGAAATTTCACCACTATTTTACTGTTTTCAACATTTTGTGTAGTTTTTCGATTAAGTTTCACTTTTATTTCATAATGAGTCCAAGTATTATTAATATTACTTGGATCTGATATTACAACTTTTCGAAAACTCGAATACAGAGGGTCTATATAAGGACTATTCTGTAATGCCGTATTGAAATATGATACCAGATTTGAGTTTGAAATACTTGTACCTATTGTTGCGTATCCAGTAATATCTATTCTGTATGTTTCTATCACAGTTGAATCATTTGTATAAGGACTTGAACCTTGATATTTTATAATATCAAAATACGAATTTGACGCATCTACCGTGAAAACAGAATCTGGTGTAGTAACAACTCTCATATCCGAATAAACTATGAATAAATCATATGTCTGGTTATTGAATCCCAAAAATCCGGGTATTGAATTTATGTTATTCGCCAAATCCTGCGGACTTGTATAGTAGGGAAACGACATTTGGTAATCAGATTCATTATACACTTTTTTCAAATCAATTTCGAACCTGGTTTTCACGGTGGTTGCATCATATACCACGCGTGTTTGTCCAAATGATAAGTCTCGAAAATCATAGGAGTCTGCAGCACTTGTGCTATATCCTGAAGCCAATGTTGCGATACGCGCGTTGATTGCGGACATTAATGATGCTGCATCATAATTTCCCGATGGTATTTTTATTTGTATATCGTGGTCTCCATTGTTTATTCCCGGACTGTTTCCCTTAAAAAAAATGAAATTACTCCCAAAATTGTTGTTGATTGTGTACCACGTATAGGGTATTTGAACCGAATATAGTTTCATTGAAATCACATCTATAATTGGGGTAGATAGATTCATTGTGAAACTGGTTGCACTTGTGTTGTAATAGTCATCACGAAATTGGCTATCGATTGAAAGCATTTTTAACATGGTTTGGCGAACAATCGGATTGGTTTTGCCTTTTGGATAGTCTATACTGTATGTATTTTGAGGCGGGGGTACTCTACTGAGGTTCGCCGAAAAATCCATTATGCCTACACTGTTGGGTATAGTTCTATTCATATTGTATCGTGGTGTTATTGTATTCGCACCTGACACGTCTTGAATACGATTTGCCGAAATTGCGTTCCGCTGTTGCTGCATAACTCGATATTCTTCAGAATCAGGGTCTATTGTTTGTGTTCGCAATGTTCCATCTGGATTTTTGATTTCGGTTTTTATATATCCATCAAATCCCTCTATTCCTGAGTTTGATTCATCTTGTGTAAAAAAACGATCATATATGTCTTCCAAAAAATTATACATTTGTTGTGATTCTACGTCAGTTAATCCTTCGTAATCGCGCATTTCTTGTAAGATTTTGGTTTCCAACACGCGGTCAGTTATGTTCGTATCCAATCCTAATATTTCATTTATCAATTCTTCATCTGTATAATTACGAATATCATAATCAAAGTCAGACATTGTATATTCTATATGTCAATAATTATTATATTTTTATTCGAGTAATTCACATTCGAGCCTTAAACATATTCGCAACAAACAACACCAAATCCAAGCGTTTCTTACATCTCTCTATCATGTCCGGTGGAAATATGGTGATACCTTGATTCCTTTTTTGGTGTCGGCACCCCGTAAAGCAGATTATGTCAAGTGCCTTGAATATCCATTCTTCGTCTTCCGTTAGCTCGTCGCGGTCGATACGATGTTTTCCCACAAAATTATGGCGGTTCCAATTTCCGTCCTCATAAATTACGTGTTTGTTGGGGTACGGATTGTTTTTGACCAATCCCACCCCCATAATACGATTCGTGTCGTTGTTCATTTCCAATATAAACATGATGGCTTCGCGCGGTACGTACATTGATATTTCTTTAGGGGAACCATAAACCACCTTTGCGGATTTGGAGTCACGGCAATATTCGCGCATTTCGTGGAACGATTTGTTGTTAAATCTCGACGTCATCAGATAATGCCTTTTGGGGATGGTCTTGTCTTTTTTAATCGCACACAACCTCTTGTTTATTTGCATCCGTTTCCGGATGGCCGCCTCCTTGTCTTCGTCCTTGTCTTCGTTTTCAATATCACATAACATTCTTTTACTTGAAATTGGTCTTTTGGTTTAAGTCTAGTTCAATTTTGTATGTTTATACTTCATAGAATATAATGGAATCCTCTTCATCTTCATCTTCATCTTCATCTTCATCCTCGTCATCGCATAATGTCCATATACTAGTAAATCAGGAAGATGAAGAATTTGAACGCCGTCTAGATGAAGAAATGCTTTCTGGCGATGACCAAAGCGCAATTACAATGTCGCCCGAAAATAGCGATAGCGGCAGTGGTAGCGGAAGCGATAGTGAGCCATACAATCAAGACGACCGCGTCGCATACAAAGCAATTACATACAAAGAAGTAGAGGCGAAAATAAAACGTGAAAATAACACCTATGAAACGGTCAACGAAATGATCAATGAAATGGACATTTTGACGGTCTATGTGAAGAACCAAAAAACGATTTATACCGATGCTAAAAACATAATGAATATGCGCCTCTGCGTTTTAGGATATCCATCCATTTGTATATCAATAACAGCGTCTGCTATATCCCCGTTCATCGGGCAGACGCAGTTATGGATAATATCATTTTTGAATGCGATGTTGACCGTTTTTATAACACTAATATTTGTTTTGAAATTGGAAACGGCAGCGGCAAATTATGCATCAGTCGCGTCCTGCTATATTCGACTACAGGAAGATTTGGACGTATTTACATCTAAACTTGCCTTTGTCGGCAGTAAACACGAAAAGGAAAAACAGATTTTCTCAAAAATGAAGAAATTGGAAGGAAAAATCGCGGAAATTAAAGAGGACGCGACGCT
>Ga0247722_10000643_pt1 | contig 20744 bp, 36 predicted proteins | sample MSEWelMarce3H_FC_FD_189094 | JGI IMG/M metagenome (GOLD analysis project Ga0247722, IMG submission 189094) | Subsurface sediment microbial communities from gas well in West Virginia, United States - MSEEL Well Study Marcellus 3H_FC | ecosystem: Environmental > Terrestrial > Deep subsurface >... | reverse complement strand
CTTTGATAAAAGATTTAACAATAATTTCTACCAACATTCCTCTATAACTTTTTTGTTTTCCATAATGTTCTTTTAATAATGTTTCAATCAGTCGAGATTTGTTAATCATCTCATCTTCCATTTTTTGGTATATTACCGGGTCAACACAGATTCCAAATTTAACTTTCTTGTCTTCTTCTTTTTTTCTTGGGTTCATAATATCTTTTTATTATAAATATCTCAAAAAGTATAAAAAGTCATAATTATTGAAAAAAAAAATATTATCTTTGTACCATGAAGAAAATTAAAAAACAAGATTGGGAAAGAATTTATACCGGGCAATACCGTAAAAAGAGAGTTTTATCCATACTTCCATTCATTATTATGAGTGGAGTTAAAGGTGATTTTCATTGGACCGGAAAATGGTTCCAATATATTACGGTAAAACAACAAAAAGTGAAAGACCGTTATTTGGAGTTTGATGATGGATGGGATTACCAACATTATTGGGGTAAATGGAAGACAAGTTGGGTTTTTACCAAAATTATGAAGAATGAAAAAGTCGATTAATATAGTCAATAAGAAAGCCAGGTTCGAATATGAATTCTTACAAACAGAAATTGTGGGAATTCAATTGGTTGGGTCTGAAGTTAAGTCTATCCGTCAGGGTAAGGTGTCTATATCCGAGGGGTATTGTTACTTCAAGGATGGTGAGTTATTTGTTAAGGGGATGAACATCTCCGACTATGGGTTTGGTTCATTCCATGAGACCGTTAGGGACCGTAAGTTATTACTCAAACGAAAAGAATTGGATGACTTGGAATCAAAACTTATCAACGGATTAACAATCGTACCTTACCGAGTGTTCCTTAATGATAAGGGTTTGATTAAGATGGAGATTGCCTTATCCAAAGGTAAGAAGATTCACGATAAGAGAGAAAGTATTAAATCCCGAGACATTGACCGGGATATGAAAAGAGTTCAAATATGAATGTAATTTGGGTTGCGGAAGATGTTAAGAAAGATGGGACGTTTAAACAAAGTAAACCGGAACTTATGTGTACGGTTTCTTGTGTTTTATTCATGAAACATTATTATCCGGACTTCAAACGAATATTCTTCGTGGATAACTTCACCAAATATTATTATAACCAATTTGGTATTTTGGAATTGTTTGATGAGGTTAACGATACATTATTAAATGAACCGATTGATATTGATAAGGATGTTTTTTGGGCGGCTAGTAAAATATTGGCTCAAAGGATGACTCCCGGACCAACCATTACGTTTGACTTGGATTTTAGAATTTATGATGACATATCTAAATTAGGTGTGTTTGATGGTGATGTAAGTTGTTTGTGGTTGGAAGAAACTAATAATCAATTTTATGGGAGTCCGGAGAACCTTCTAAAGTATCCGAATTTAAAATGGGATTTTGATTGGAGTGACAACGCGTTAAATGTTTCATTTCTTTATTTAAAGAATGAGGAGTTTAAGAATAAATATTGTGATTTGGCGTTAGAATTTATTAGGTCATCCTATGGTAGAATCCCCAAAAATTTGGATAGAGTACAGAATAATAAATTTATATTGTTTGTTGAACAATATATGTTATATCAATTATGTTTGGTTAATAATCAAAATGTAAAATTATTAATTGATGATTTTTACCCAATTAAGGATAATCTAATTAGTGGGTGTGGTATAAACATGAGTACTTGTGGTAATTATTTTTATCATTTTGGTGACCATAAAAAATTGATAAATTCAAATGATGAATTCTATTGGAATGAAATTAATCGATGTTATGAGATAACAAATAAGAATATTAAAGATGAATACGGATTAGAGGTATTTAACAAAATTTACAATTTAAAAGAATAAGATATGTTTGATAAATTAATAAATTTCCTAATTGAACTTAAGGATGATGTAATCCCATTAAGAGTGGTGAATGAATGGGAAAGTGGGGTTAGAATGAGAGGTGGGAAATTCCATAAGAGCGTGAGCGCGGGTATTAGGTTCAAAATACCATTTTTGGATAAGATATTTACTTGTTATAATATTACTAGAACCCTTCATCCTCATGCTCAAACATTAACGACTTTGGACCAAAAAGCGATTGTTTTAAAATCTATTATTAGATATCACGTTAAGGATGCAAAAACATTCTTATTGACGATGAATACTGCATCTGACGTGTTAATAGATACTACCCAAGGAATCATCAAGGAGACGATTGAAAAGATGAAATGGGATGAACTTACCGGTGTTGATGATATCATCACGGAAAAGACCAAAGAAATGGTTGAGAAGTGGGGGATTGAGATTGAGAAGGTAACTTTAACTGACTTAGGGTTAATTAGAACTTATAGGTTAATGTCAGATAAAGAAATTCAACCATAAAATAAAATTGTTAGTTAGATTCAATAATTGAGTTTATTTTTGGGATTAGTAGGTTTTGTTTCATTAAATATAATCCAACCTGAGGTGTAGTACTATTAATCAATTCGATTGTTACGTTATTACAAGTTGAAATATTATTACTTTGATTAATGTGTCTGTCGTGATTTTGTGCAACTAATGAGTATATTTGAGTATCGTATGTTGTGTTATCTAAATAAGGTTTTAAATTTAGATATTCGTTAGATTGGTCTAAAAAAGTAACTTGATTTTGTCTTCCATCGTTATTTAATATTAATGTTTCTTGGTCTAAATAAGTAACAGTATTAAACCCTATAACTTTTTGGATGTTTAATAAAGTTCCAAAAAGAATGGCAGCGTGTCCACCGGCACAATTACCTATGAAAACTACTTTAGTGTAGTTTTTTGTATATCCTGATAACAAGTTTAGTACTTTTTCGAAAGAGTTGTTATTTACATCAATTCCGTTAAAAAAATATTCACCATTAATGTCATTAATTTTCAGTGTGTCATACTCTAATTGGTTTAGCACTCCCTTGAATTCATCAACGCTAGTTCCAAAAACAGAAGTATCATGTGCTTGAAATGCGACAACTAAAGTATCGTTTCCTTTAAAATTTTCAAATATTGATTCCATTATTTTTTTATTATAAATATTTAGAGATATGAAAGTTAATCGAGGTTTGACATATTATTATGAGGATTTTATCACAATTGATGAACAACAATTTATTACTGATTGGGCGTTGAGGAATGAGGGCAGTTTTATTCCAAATCCAAAGGGACCTTATCGTAGAAGGTCATTATTAAATAATTTGTTAGATTATCCTGAGATTTTAAATCAAATACGAAATAGGTTAATTGAATTGGAAGGTCTTCTACATCCGGATATTTTAATAGATAAAAAACAAGATATGATTAGCATCCAACGAAATTTGGGTGTTGTTCCTGAACATATTGATTATGATAGAGTTGAAGGACATTATCTTAGAAGGTATAATATTTTTATTTCTTTACCTGAGAATGGAGGGTTACCGATTTATGGTGGTGAAATTATTGATGTGAAGGAAAGATGTGTTTTAAGGGTTGATGCTGGTTTAATTCCTCATTCGACAACTCAAATTAATGGAGAAAGACCAAGAATTATGTTATCATATGGTTTTAATATTAAAAAAATATAAAATTGTTTGGTAGTATTAAATTAATTACTATCTTTGTACTCACAAAACGATAGATATGAACCTACCACAACACAATATCAAGATTCAACACGAACAATTCGGTGTCTTAGTAAATGAAACGTTTATGAATTCAACTCAATTCAAAATATTTTTGAGTATGATTCAGGGTTGTATTGAACTTAAAAATGATTTAACTTTCTTTAATGGTTCTGATTTTTTGGTTCACATCCCACATAAACATTTGGTAGAATCGATTATTACAACTAATGTAGATGCGTCATTAACATTGGCGGAACATCTAATTCAAAAATCAAAATTAGAAACAGCGTAAATATGGGAAATTTTTTAGGTAATTTAATTAAAGTGGCGTTAGTAGGTGGATTAGCTTACGGAGCGTATAAGTTTGGAGAACACGAAGGTGAAGATAAAGGTCGAAGAAGTGTGATGAGTGATTCTGATAAGGAAGAAAAAGACCATCTAAAAGACCTAATTGAAGAATTAAAACAAAAGAAAGACAAAACAAAAAAAGACGAATATAACTTAATGTTATTGGAGTCGAAACTTTTGGAGTTAGAAAACTATTGATTTCCAAGTTAGATTAAACTTGGTGGTGGAGTCGGTACAAACTAGTACAGACCTAAAAGAGGGACATTACGTCCCTCTTTTTTTATTGTTCTTTATCAAACCAAATCCCAAATCCACAATTATCTCTAATGTAGTCATAACATTCTTCTTTAATGTTATCAATCATTTCATCCCATTCACCCCATTCACCCATTCCAATATCATCATATAGTTCATCCATTGTCGCACCATATTCTTCACCATTTTCATCAACTCCGGTTAATCTACTTTCACCCCAACCCCAATCAATAAGGACTTGTGTTTCTGTTTCCTCTAAATCAATTCTTGATTGAAATATCTGAAGATAAATGTATCTGTCATCCCCTAAAGGAACTTTAATTCCTTTTCCATCTTCACTTAACTTACTTAACGCCTTTTCTGTGAATTCATCCGCTCTCTCTTCACCAACCTCACTAACTAAATCGGTTAAAAAGTCATCTAAATTATAATCCATTGACCTTGCAATTGATTCGGTGTTTGAGTTTGGATAACCCATCTTGTTCATTACTCTTAAAAATCTATTTAAATCGCTCATATTTTCTAATATTAATTTCCGTAATTAGTTAAATTTCTCCACGGAACAAAAACTTGAATCCTGTGATTTTTAAAGGTTAATGTTGGGTTATCATCATAATCAAGACAATAAACCTCATTAGCTCTAAATCCTTTTTTAAATTCTAAATTAAGGTCTCCATAATAATACATCATAATATAATTACTATTTGATTTCACATATTCGTCAAAGGACATGAGTGGGACTAAAGTGTTTTTAGTTTCGGCTGCGTTTTTAGTAATCTCAGGGACCCAAGTTAAAATTGATTCGGCTTCGTAAATCCAATCATCAGTTTCGAGTTCACCTATACCATCACATTGTGGGCAGTTAACAAATCCTTGAGAACATTCAGGGCAGTCAGTAGTTTCATTCCCACCACAATTCCAACAAGTCCTATTTCCAGCTCCGTTACAATCCGAACATTCTTCTTCATCCTCGCTATCAGGGTCAATACCACTTCCATAGCAAGTATCACAAGGGATTTCTCCGGTTCCTTCACATTCATCACAATTAACTTCATTGGTACCATCACATTCAGGACAATTAATTTCGGCATCACCCATACACGCATCACAAATTGTACGATATTCGTTACCTTCACTGAATATAACGGTCAAAAACATTGAGTCGTTTAACATTTTTTCACCCAATTCAAAACTATTTGTTTTTTTATGTGAGTAGATTAGAAACGTTAATTTTATAATATTCTCAGGTCCCAGTAATTTAAAATAATCTTCTTGTTTATTCGACATATCGATTAATTTGTCATAAACATTCTGAGGAGTATCGTATTCAGTTATTAATTCTTCTAAGTTTAACGCAACTTTTTTTATCTTTTCATTCATATTATCTTAAATCTTAACAATAAATAGATTTGTTTTAGAAAAGATATTAATTATATTTGGATTATAAACCTGTATATTATGTCAATTAAAATTAAAATCACAGAACAAGAAATTTTAGATAAACCAAACGACGCTGAATTGGGGTCATATATTAGAAGAAAATATTTGGTCCAACAACAATCAATGAAAAAAGAAATTGATATTTTGGATATGGGTCAAATCCCTGATGATGAACCGGAGAGATGTTTGATTTGTGGTGAATTTACTCCATATTCTAAAAGTACTCATGTTGATTTAAGAACGGGTTATATTAGAGGTGCGGGTCAAGGATGTTATAAAGCGGTGAAATGTGAGAGAAATGTTTAATGTCTCTGAGAAATATAAATATATTTGGTGGGCACCCGAAAGGACTGGTAGTCGAAAGGTATCTCCTATATTAAATTATTTTGGTTTTACTCATCAGGATAAAGAGTTGTTTAATGGGACGATGCCTTATTATACTCACCATTGTTTAACTAACGACCAATATAAAGATTATAAATTAATTTGTAATACTCGAAATCCTTACTCGAGAGTTTATTCATTATTCAAAAACTTTTATCATCAGTCAACCGATAAGGGAATTGAAAGTTTTCGTGATTATTTGAAGTTTAAATTACCGAAAGGTGAATTATTGGAACTTGTTTTAAGACCTAAATTGGTTCGTCATCCTGATTATGTTATTCGACTTGAATATATGAAGGAAGATTTAAGTAAATTACCATTTATTTATGATGTTTTGACGGACAAACAATTAGATTACTTAACCGAACATGGGAAAGGTATTGATGCTTGGGAAGAATTTTATGACCAAGAAATGAAAGACATTGTTTATAATTTGTTGAAAGACCATTTTGATTTTTTCGGTTATGAAAAATAAATAAAAAAAATTTTGTAGTTTAAAAAAATTGTTTATCTTTGTACTCAATAAAAACCACTACCATATGTCACACACTACAATCTCAAAAGTTCGTAATTACCAAGGAAACAATTCATTCGTAAATAAAATGAAAGATGTTGTTAACAAATACGGGTCATTAACTATTAAACAAGTTGAAGCCGTTGAAAAATGTCTTAAAGTAACTGTGGTTGTTGAGACAAAAGAATTACCTGAAGACATTAAAAGAATCACTGATTATACAGGTGAGAACAACTTTGTTAAAGAGATTGGTTCTAAGTTTAAAAAGTATGGTACTTTAACTGAGAAACAAGTAACCGCTGCTATCAACCAAATCCAAAAAGAAGAAGATAAGGAAAGAACAATTCGTATGAATTGGCCTACCGAAGGTGAGACAATTAAAATCACTCGTAAGGTTGGTGAAGAGTTGAAAAAAACTTACGACCTTAAATTCAACCCTATCTTACTTGACATTACAAGATTGAAGGCGGTTAGTCCTAAGGCGGTTCAGTTTGTTGCGAAGATGACCGTTAAGAGAGGTAAAGTTTGTACTTGTTGTGGAAGAACCTTAACTGATGAATTCTCAATGTTAACCGGAATAGGTAAGTTATGTGCTAAACACATCGGTGTTGAATATATCACTGATAGAAGTCAAACGGAAAGATTTCGTAACGAATACCTTGACAGAGTTGAGGAAATTGGTGAGATGGAGTTTTGGATTCCAAAGTCACAGATTGTGAAATGGGATGGGGTTACTGAGACTATTTTAAGAACAATGTAATTTTAAAAATATGATATCATTTACAACATTAATATTTGTATTGTTAATTCACTTCTTAGCGGATTTTGGGTTACAGACACACGAACAAGCGACCGGGAAAAGTACGAGTCTTAAATGGTTGACATACCACGTTGGGGTTTATTCCATAATGTGGTTGTTGGCATCTTGGTTTTACTTTGACTATTTTTGGATTGCTTTAATTTTTTCAAGTATTACATTTATTTGTCATTGGATTACTGATTTTTTGACTAGTAGAATTGGAAAACCATATTGGGATAAACAAGACTTACATAATGGATTTGTAATTGTTGGTTTTGACCAAGTATTACATTACATACAATTAGTTGGGACGTTATTATTATGTTCTACATTATAAATTAAAAAAATAGAAAAGATATGAGTGGAGGGGCATTTGATTACAACCAATATAAGATTGGTTATATGGCTGACCAAATAGAGGAAACGGTTATTAAGAACGGGGTTGAAAAGACTCCGGAAGAACTAAAAGATGAGTTTTGGAGAGACCCTGATTGGTACGAAAAATACCCTGAGGATAAATTTCATCAAAAATATCCGGATGAGGTTATTGAAAAAATGAAAGAGGCTATTAAAGCTCTTAGGATTGCTCAGGTATACGCACAAAGAGTTGATTGGTTACTTTCAGGTGATGATGGAGAAGAGTCATTCTTGAGAAGGTTAGAAGAAGATTTAAAAGATTTAATATGAAAGTAGTAGTTTTATTATCGTTACTATTAGTTGGGTGTTATGTCCCAACTAAACCCGATTTAGTTATAAATGGTAAAGAATATTTGTTAAAACAAGAATGTGTTAAATCTCATGATGAGACAAAGTTCTGTTATCATTATGGATGGAATGCTTGGAGAGGTAAATTTGAATTTCATTGGGGTAATCAAACTAAAACTATTTGTGATTCAACATCTACGGATACGATTGAAATTAATATTAAAGAAAAATACTATAAAAAAGAAAAACATGGGAAAAATTGATAGTGAGGAATTAGAATTTTATTTTTTTATGAAGGGACAATCAGGTTCGTTTCATACAAACTTATTCAAAGCGATTATGAGTGCTGATTTTGGTAATCAATATCGTCTTGCGTTTGGTTTCCCGGGAGAGGTTAGTGTTGTCCAAAGATACCAAAAAGAAGATGGGTATTGGGAATCACTACAAGATAAATTCGAAAAGAAAAATAATGAAAACAAAGAAGCCTAGTGCGATAGTTTACGGTTGGTATAAAGAAGGTGAAGAGATTATAGTCTCTGACGTTTATTTTCAAGAAGGATTGGAGGACGATGTTGTAATTTATTCTTTACCATACAACGATACAGTTGTTGAAGATTATTCAAAATATCAGCCAGATTTAATAATATCGATTGGTGAAGAAATAAATGTTCCTCACTATCATTTACAACAAATTCATGTTAAATTAGATGAAATGGTTGGGGATAATGTGTTGGCGAATATTGTTGTTTGTCAAACTGTGTTTAGGAATTGTAAAGTTAATCGACCAAGATTTTCTATTTTTACACCTGTATATAAAACAGGTGATAGAATTTTAAGGACCTATGAAGGGTTGAAGAATCAAGTATTTGATAATTGGGAATGGATTGTTGTTGATGATTCTCCCGATGAAGATACTTGGAAATTATTAAAAGAAATATCTAATAACGATTATCGGGTAAAGATACATCGAATTTATCCACTATCCGGTGGTAATATCGGATTGGCGAAACATCGTGCTGCTATGTTGGGTGAGGGTGATTGGTTGGTTGAACTTGACCACGATGATTATTTAACTAATGAGTGTTTATTAACTTGTAATAACGCGATTCAAAAATATCCTGATGGAAAATTCTTATACACTAACTGTGCGGAGATATATGATGATGGGGAACCAAAATATTATGACCATGATTGGTCGGGTAATTGGTATGCAAGAGAAGATAACTTTTTTGACTTTGGATATGCGGGTCACTCTTGGGTGAATGTTGATGGGGTTGAGAGATTGGCTCACCATTACCCGGATATTAATCCTCTAACCATTAGGTATAATATTAGTATGCCTAACCACGCAAGAATGTGGGAAAGAAAATTCTATCATGAAATTGGTGGTCATAATACTAAAACTCCGGTTGCGGATGATTTAGAAATTATTATGAGAAGTTTTTTGAATACAAGGATGATTCATGTAAAAAAAGTGTTATACTTACAATATAACAATAGAAATAGTACGGTGGATAATAACGCCAACGACATCAATAGAAGAGCGAGATTAATACGTGATTATTATGACATGGCAATTCATAAGAGAATTGAAGAACTTGGTTTCCACGATTGGAATTGGAGTGAAGAAGATGGTCACTCTCAAAAGTTTCAAAACCAATGTCCAATTAGAAAGTACTATGATGAAGAACAAGTAATGAATTACATTTATGAGTAAGAAAACAAGAATTTGTTTAAATGCAATGGTTGGTAACGAAGCCAATACCATCACAAGAATGTTGGAGTCAGTTGCTCCACACATAGATTATTATGTTATCCAATGTAATGGGAAAGAAGATAATACCCGAGAAATTATTGATACCTTTTTTAAGGAGAGAAATATTCCGGGATATACTTATGAAACGGATTGGAATTTTCCTGGTTTTAATAGAGACCACACACTTCAAGAATGTTTAAGAGCTGAACACCAATGTGATTGGATACTTAGAATGGATGCGGATGAGAGACTTCAGGTTGATGATAACTTTGATTGGAGTATTCTTGATAACACGTCCGTTGACAGTTATAACATTGTTGCCGAGGCTGGAGATACAAGGTATTTTAGAACTTGGTTTTGGAATGCTCGAAGACCATGGTTCTTCCAACATGATAAGAGACATGAGACAATCCATTTACCTGAGATAGGGGAAGACTTTCAACGACTTAATATGCCGTATGAATTTAGACATTTGGTATCTCAAGATGGGGAAACGTGGTATGTACCAAGAAAATTCCTTAGAGATGCGTTAGAACTTGAAATTGATAAGGTGGTTGGGTATAAAGTATTGGATGACCATTATCATTTATGGTATTTGGCTAAGAGTTATTCGGATTCATATGGTAATCCAAATGAGTTACCTTTTGGTAAAGTACACTCTGATGAATATGCTCGAAGAGCGATATGGTATTTCAATAGGTTCTTCGAGGTAAGTCATAATTGGAATGGTAATGGTATTCCTGAAAGGGAAGATGAGATGGCATACTTCGCATTAATTTTAATGGGACAGGCTTATGATTTTATGGGGGATTATGAGAAAGCCAAAAATCATTATTTATCGGCAGAATTGTTTATCAAAGATAGAAATGAGCATTTGTTTTATTATTGTATTTCATTGGAAAAACAAGGTAAATATGAGGAAATATTACCGATAATAGATAAGATGTGTGTTCCGGAAAAAGTTAATCCATTCCCAAATAGAACTTTCTTAATTGAGAATAGGTTATATTTGAATACGAGTAATCATTTAAATGAATATCGAGAGTATATTCAAAGAAAAATGAGTGAACACAAAATTAATATGGATAGTGTAACATTTGATTTTAAATAATATTGAGAACAAAACCAAAATATGATTATTTGATAGTAGGAGCCGGAATATTCGGCTCTACTTGTGCATACGAATTAACTAAACGAGGTAAGAAATGTTTGGTTATTGATAAGAGAGATGTAATTGGTGGGAATTGTTATACAGAGAATGTGGATGGTATTCACGTTCATAAGTACGGTGCTCACATCTTCCATACCAACGATAAAAAGTTGTGGGATTATGTGAATCAGTTTGCTGAGTTTAGACAATACACTCATAATGTGATTGCCAATTATAAGGGTGAGATGTATTCTTTACCGTTTAATATGTGGACATTCAATCAGTTGTGGGGGGTTAATGAACCTGAAGAAGCCAAACAAATTTTGATGGGCCAAACATATTCCGGTGAGGTGACTAATCTTGAGGAACAGGCGTTATCTATGGTTGGGGTTGATGTGTATTCAAAGTTGATTAAAGGATATACTCAAAAACAATGGAACCGACCTTGTACCGAACTACCGTCGTCAATTATTAAACGAATCCCAGTAAGATATACTTGGGACAGTAATTACTTTGATGACAAATATACTGGGATGCCGGTTGGTGGTTACACACAGATATTTGAAAAGATGTTGGAGGGTAGTGATGTAATGTTGAATACGGATTACTTCGGTGACCAATTAACATTTGATTTAATGGCTGAGAAGACAATATACACCGGACCGATAGACACCTTCTTCAATTACCAATTTGGTAAATTAGAATACCGTAGTTTGAGGTGGAAGACAGAGAAACTTGAAATAGATAATTTCCAAGGGGTTCCGGTTATGAATTACACCGACAGAGAGACACCATTTACAAGAATATTAGAACATAAATGGTTTGACCCACAGAACCAAAAGGGTACGATTGTTAGTTATGAGTATCCAACAGATTATGATGGGACCAACGAACCATATTATCCAATTAGAGATGATAAAAACGTTGAGGTGTATGAGAAGTATAAAGATTTGACTAAGTCTCTTAAAACACATATATTTGGTGGGAGATTAGGTTCTTATGTTTATTACGATATGCACCAAGTGATTGCACAAGCGTTAAAATTAATCAAGGACCTTGACAACGTAGAAACAAAATAGTATAATTAAATAAAAACATAATATATGAACATCAAGAAAGCCTTAAAGGAAAAAAACAGATTGGTAAAAGAAATTCAAGACCTACAACTTAGAGTTGCAACTTACAACTCAATTGAGGTTGGGAATAAGAGACCTTACTCTGTTAGAGAATCGATGGAATTACTTAATGAAAAAAGTAATGAGTTAGTGGAACTTAAAACAAAAATCCACGTGGCGAACGCACCAATCTATGGATACATCTTTAGATTGTCTGAGTTGAAATCTATGATTACAAGAATTAAAAACTTGGATTGTAATGAAGGGACTGTTCAAGATTACTACTCAAGAAATCGTGAGACACCTTTAGTGAAAGAAGCTGAAATCTCAATCGTAGAGAGAGATGATATGATTAAACATATGGAGGGACAAATTGAGGAAATTCAAGACATCTTGGATAACCACAACCAAATCACCCAAATATAGTTCAGTGTCCGGAAGGAATTTAATGTAATGTAATATTGGCTATCAATATTTAACAACTACAGATATTAAGAGCATCGACGTTTTGATGACGATAAAGTATTCAATCCTCAAGATTCAGCAGTTCAACATTAATTTGTCAAAACTTAAAACTCTTTTTAATTTACTTATTGAACTTCCAACCTGACTATAACCTAACCCTCGAGAAATCGGGGGTTTTGTATATTTATAAGTTATGAAAGTATGTTTAAAAGGTATGAAGAATTTTCCTGTTGAAGGAGGAGAAGAATTAGTTAAATCATTTAGTGAGTTTTTACAATCACGAGTACCATTAGCTAATGATATTACTGTTGAATTTTTGGATAGTAGAGAAGGGTCAATGACCACAGGTGTTAGATATCCGGGTAACAAAATTCAGGTATTATCTTCAGGTAGATTACCAATTGACGTGTTGAGAACTTTATCTCACGAATGGATACACGAATTCCAAACTCAAAAACTTGGTGTTGATGATACTAAACCAATTCAAGATATTGGTGGCCCTGAGGAAAATATGTGTAATGTTTTATCAGGTGTTTTTATTAAGGAATTTGAAAAAAATAACCCTGAATTTGAAAACTTATTGTATAATGAATAAGTGATTATCCTTCAGGATTATATCTTCTTGCTACTGACTTCACCCAAACAGGTGTTATGTCATCAGTATTTAAAACTGATATTTGTTTTTGGACGTTAGGGTCATTCAAGTCTTTGAAAAAGTCATTACTACGATATTGGTCGTATGTAAAGTTAATCTTTCTTCTGTTAGTTAATCTTTTAACACCTAATTCTGTTGGTATTTTTTTGTATAACCAATAAGGCATTTTAATAAATTCAAAACCTTCTTTACCTTCAACGGGTCCGAGTCTCTCTATTTGAGATTTTGGTAACTTTGTTCTATGAATTTGTATTGTGTATGGGTCTGAATTGTCCATATAAACTCCTTTATCACTTTTGAATTCTTTGATGTTTAAGATATCTACCATCTTATCACTTTCTCCGGTAATCATATAAGCACCAATCAAAGATTTATCTTCCGGGTTGAATACGGTTTTATAAAAGTCAGGTGTTAAATCTTTTGGTTTGTCAATTGATTCTTCCTCTTGTTCGTTAATACCTTCAGGGTTTATATCGGTTGAGTTATCTGTTTTAGGTGGTAGAGGTGGGTCTAATAAAAATTTATCATTTACCCATTTTCTTAATTCATTCTCAACAAAATATTCCGGAACTTCTTCATCATCCGGTTTTTCACTTGCAATGTTCGCAATATGTTTGGCGAATTTAACTTTATATCTCTCATCCAACATAGTCATAAGACCATCAGAGATGAAGAAAATTTTAGAAAGAGGGTCAGATAAGTTAATCTCACCTTCGGCTATCTTAAATGATTTAAGGATTGCTTTACCCCAAAAGGTTTTGTAGTTTTCGGTTTCAACTAAACTCGGAGCAAGTATTTTGTTTGCCGCTCTAACAGCACTTGCGATTGCACCTGCAATAAATAATTGAGGGACAAACCATGGAAGTAATCTTATGGTTGCTTTTACTCCACCTTCACCAACGTGTTTGAATATTCTTTTTTTAGTTGCACTTTCAACAATCGCCTTTAATTGACCGAAAGTTATTTTACCTTGGGCTTTACAGAACTTCTCACTATCACAGATATTCTTTACTGCGGTTTTAGATGGTTCAATATCTTCTATAATTCTTTGGAGTTGAGACTCACTTACGATATAATTCTTATTCATGATTATAAATATAACTTATCTAGGTATTAAGTAATAAGATAAGGGGTTAATATTGATTGTTTAATATAAAATATTTAATTTTAAACAAAACAAAGATATGATATTTGAAGAACTAACACAAGACAACTTAGGAGAAATCCTATCAACTAATGAAATGGTTATGGTTCAGTTCGGTGCTGGATGGTGCGGAAACTGTAAGATAACTAAACCTAAATTCAAAAGATTGGCAACCGAAAACGAAAATATTAAATTCGTTTATGTGGATGCTGAGAATAATCCAAACTCGAGGTCGTTTGCCTCGGTGACCAATTTACCAACATTCGCCGGGTATGTGAATGGAGAACTAATTAAAGAGTCTCAAGGTAATAAAGAAGAGGTGATTAAAGACATTATTGAAGACGTTCTAAGTCAGTTGTAAAAAAAAGTTAAAGGGGTATGAATAATATCCCTTTTTTTTATTATATTTGCAGAGTATTAAAATTTTACTTATGTCAAGATTAGATAGATTGAAGGAACAACACCCGGAACTTAATGTTTCCGTGATGGATATCATTGCCAAATTAGACCCGACAAAAACCTATAAGTACACTGAGTTTTTGGTTAAAAAATTCAAGGAATTTTATGATGATTATGACGATTGGATGGTTGGACTTGGGATTGAAATGATGGGTAGTGAAAATATGGAATCACTTAATGAGTTTGAAATCCATGCAAAGGCGAATAGAATTACCAACCCTGACATTAGTCAGTATAAAGGGTTTAGGGAAATTGAAAATGCTGTTAAGGAGGCGGATGAGAAAGTTAAGTTGAAAGAACTTGAGAAACAAGTTGTTAAACTTTTTGATAATGAGGAATGGTCTGTTGTTATTCCATTGAGTTATGAAGCATCTAAAATCTATGGGGCTAATACTAAATGGTGTACGACTCAAGAAAGATATTGGTTGGATTACATTAAAACTTATAAGTTGATTTATATTCAAAATAAAAAGACTAATGAGAAGTATGCAGTGTCAAGACATTTTGAGGATAGTAAAAAGATTCAGGCTTGGATGTCTAATGATGATGAGTCCAACCCATTGTTACTTCCATTACCGTCAGAGGTGATGAGTGTAATAATTTGTGAGGTTAATAAAACTGATACGGTGTTAGAACTTCAAACTAAACATAACATTGCTACAGAGACTAAATCTAAAAAAGAGGGTAAATCTGATATTTTTGATGATGATTATGCATCTTATTTAAACCAATATAGTCGTAATGATGTGGAAACGACACAACGTATTAGTAATCATTATAATGGTAGAACTTATGCGACGTGGGGTCATCATAGTGACACGTCTAATGATGATGAGATGAGTACTCTTTTGAGTAGATTACGTGAGAGTATAAATACTTTTTAAAAAGAAATAATTATGGGATGTGATATACATTTATTTAGTGAAAAGAAAAAAACCGTAAATGGTGTTGAAAAATGGGTCAATGCTGACTATTGGAAGTTAAATCCTTATTTTGGGACTGACGAATATGAGTCGGAGTTAGAGTTAGTATCAATATACAGTAATAGGAACTACTCCTTATTTAATATTCTTGCTGATGTTAGAGGTAACGGACCTTCGATATCTCAACCAAGAGGATTGCCGGATGATGTCTCAGAGGTTGTGAAGAAGGAATCAGACCGATGGGATGGTGATGGGCATAGTCATAGTTATTTTACTCTTGCTGAGTTGAAAAAATACTATGAAGATAATTCACATAGCTCACACAAAGGGTTCCTTAGTAAAAGAGCGATAAAAGAATTGGATGAAGATGGTAAGACACCATACAATTGGCTTGAATGGTCAGGTCCTGATTTGGAATATAGAGAATGGAAAGAGGACTCACCATTAAAGCAACTTGTTGAAAAGGTGAATGAAAGAATGAGGGATGAGTTTCGCATTTGGGAAGACGATGAAAACACCCCAAAGTTTGAGGAGAAGTTTAGAATTGTGTTTTGGTTTGATAATTAAAAAAAAAATAAGATGACAGTATCAATGGATGGGTTAAGATGGCAGTTAGTAAGGAATTACAACTCTCTCACCCGAAAATTAAATGAAAAGATTATAGATAAACCTTTTGACCCTGAGATTAGGATTGACCCGGATAGGATTCAAAACGAGATGGACCAATTGCGTAGTTTGATTGTGACCCTTGCGTATATGTACCAAGAGGGTGAAGGTGGATATGAGATATTAGAGAACCCAACATTTGAATCATTTAATGAAGAAGAAGATGAAGAATAAGAAAATAAAAAGAGGGATAACTGCCAGTACTTGTGACTTACTCCATGCTGGTCATATCCTGATGTTAAAGGAGGCAAAATCGGTTTGTGATTATTTAATTGTTGCGTTACAGGTTGACCCAACAATTGATAGACCGGAAAAGAATAAACCAATCCAATCATATTATGAGAGATGGGTTCAACTATCGGCTGTTAAATATGTTGATGAGATTATTCCATACTCTACCGAATATGAGTTGGATACGATATTACAGAACTATGAGATTGACATTAGAATTTTAGGTGATGAATATAAAGGTAGAGATTTTACCGGAAGTTATTTAGATATGGAATATCACTTTAATAAGAGGACACACGGGTATAGTTCAACAGAATTAAGAAAAAGAATAAAAAATTTAGAAAGTTTGGCGTAAGTCAAACTTTTTTTATATCTTTGTGGAAAATATTAGACATGGAAAAAGAATTTATACCTTACGAACAAGCATTAGATTTAAAAGAATTAGGATTTGATGAACCTTGCTTCGGTTGGTTTCGTTCAACACTAATACCAAGTAATTTTACTGAATTTTTTTTAGAGACAGAATTTGGTTTGAATGAAGGACCAAGTGATTGGGTGAATAGTAATTTTTTAGATAATGCGTGTAGTGCACCACTATATCAACAAGCATTTAGATTTTTTAGGGAGAAGTATGGATATGATGTGACAATTAAAAAATGTACACCAAGTGAATATAAGTTTGAAATAGAACAATTATTTGTTGAGGGGGATAACTACTATTTTATTGACTTCGTATTTAAAACTTACGAAGAAGCAGAACTTGAATGTTTAAAGAAACTAATTGAAATTGTAAAAAACAAAAGAGAATCTGTATAATATGTTTTACGATGATTTTGAGGTAGGTGATACTATCGGGTATGATGAGAATTGGGACGGTAGAAATACAGGTAGGATGATAGAGCATGTATTAACTGAAGTGTCTTTGAGAGATATCAAGAAATGGGAAAAGGAACATAACGAGCATAATATGAGAATAATTAAAAAACATAACGATGAAAAGAGTTTATAAATGTGATTACTGTTACAAATTTGATGAAGATATATTGGTGATGGTGGAACACGAAAAGAAATGTTCATCCAACCCCGAACTTAAAGCGTGTTGGTCTTGTGCTCATCACGTTGATGAAGGGATGCCGATATCAGGTTCAATGTATGTTTGTCAAAAAGGTAAATCTTATGATGAAGTTGATGAGTTTGAAGATACCGGTGGATGTGATTTATGGTCTAACGAAAAAGAAGAAAATTTATGATAGTAATGGTGAGTATTTTAGGGGTTATTTTAACCATTTTATTGGCGATTGTTGCTGGTGATTACATTCAAAGTAAAAACAGAAAGAAAAAGTGTAAGAATTGGCAAATTGGGGATAAACTTATTTTAAACCGAGGGGATTATCGTCGTGAATTGGAGAAAAATAATGTTGAGTATGCGATTCTTAAGGGTTGGTCTTTAACTGATTTATACATTAATTGTGGAGATGACTTTGTTCATAAAGTGTCTTGGAGTTGTTTAGATAATAATAAATCTGCCAATTGGAGACAGAACTATGAAGAAGCCAAAAAAGTTATGGGTTGTGACCCGGAATTCCCAAATGGGGTTGGTACTTCTTCAACGTCAAAAGGTGATGTTAATGGGAAACCAATTGAGACATTGAGTGAGATTGAGTGTGAGGTTCAACTGAAGTTAGCGATAGAAAAAGAAGACTATACTTTAGCTGATAATCTTAGAAAACGATTAGAAAGATTTAGATAATATGAGTTGGTTAAGTGAATTATTTTTAGGGAAACCTAAAGGAGAGTTTGAGGTGGTTTATAGTAAATCCGGGACTTGGGATATAAGCACAAATAATGGTAAAACATATAATGAATACTGTCATTTTGATATTCATTATAATGATGTTACCAAGAAGTATAAACTAACTCATCGTGGGTATAAACCTGAGAGTCATTCTTTGTATAATGATTTATTCAGGTACATGAGATTGTTAAATGAAGGTTTGGCTTACCATAAAGGTGGTGAATTATACACTTACAGTGAAACTGATGGGAACAAGGTTAATGGTAAGTCCATTGATGATATGAATGAGACCGAGTGCCAAGCTTATTTGAGTAAAGCAATTGAGGATGAGGATTACGAGTTGGCAGATAAGATTAGAAAACGATTAGAAAAATATAGAGAGTAATGAGAAGAACAATTTTAATTAAAAATATTATGGTATTCGTTGCGATTGCAATATTATCATTTACAATGTACAAATTAGTTACAATTGGGTTGATGACTCAAAATGGTAAGACCTATCAAATTTCGGTACCATATAACGGATATAGTACTACATCCTTTTATACCAACAAATATGTTGAGAAGGATGGATGTGTCATCTTCACTGATGATTGGGGTAAGAAACGTAAGATATGCGGGACTTACGAGATAGTAGAATATTAATAAATAAAACTTATAGTTATGAGAGATTGGTGTATAGAACAACATAGAAAAACGAATCATATGTACGATGTGTATCTTCCATATGAGTTCCATTTAAGAATGGTTGCCGAGGTTGCAAAGGATTTCAAACATCTGTTAGATGATACTAAGGATTACTTAACAGGTGAGGATTATCGTGGTCCAATGCAAGACCAAGTAACTTTAAGAGATGCTTGTTTGAGAGCGGTTTGGGGTCATGATTTAATTGAGGACTGTAGAGTATCGTATAACGATGTGAAGAACAAGTTAGGTCAAGAAGCTGCCGATATTGTTTATGCTGTCTCTAATGAGAAAGGTAAGAACAGAGCCGAGAGAGCGAACGACAAATACTATGAGGGGATTAGAAATACTCCTGGAGCTGTCTTTGTTAAATTATGTGATAGAATTGCGAATGTTCAATATTCAAAGATGACCAAATCAAGAATGTTTGAGTTGTATAAAAAAGAGAATACTAATTTTCTAACTAAATTAGGTGGTGGTGATATCGAGTATTATGAAATGGTAATTGCTCTAACAAACCTTTTCAATGAATAAACTTGTCAAAATATTTAATCAATTGATTGAACACAAATTATCTCCTCAATTTGGTGAGGTCTTGTTGGATTGTAAGTTGATTGGTCGAAACGGAGGTATTGGTAATTATCGATATGACTTGTTGTTTATTTTTGATAAAGAATACAATAATCGTGGGATACAATTTGAAAGTGTTTTGAAAACCTGTGATGAATTATTTGATTGGGTTGATTTAACTACCGTTTGTGACCTCAGTATTGTTATTATGAATAAGTGGGGTAACAATCATCATTATAGTTATTTTGAGTTAATGGATGAGGTATGTAGGAGTAGTAGTTATTATCATCTACATGAGGCCACTAAACATCCAAGATATGGTAAATATAGAGAATGGAGGGTTAATAAAGAACTTGAAGAAAGAAGAAGACGTGGTTGGGAATTAGAAATGGAAAGAACAACAAGAAATGATTTCTATCAAGAATCTAAAATCGCCGAATCAAGAAAAAAGAAGTTTTTATTTTGGTAAATCAAAATAAAGAATTATCTTTGTCAAAAATAAATTGATATGTTTAAATTTTATGAGGTAGGTGGAAAAGTTAGGGATGAGATTTTAGGTCTTGAGTCTAAGGATGTGGATTATGTGGCGGTTCCAAGTGATGAATTAATAACTAAGATTGAGTCAGCTCAAGAGATGTTTGATGTACTTGAAGAATACTTACACAACAAAAACTTTAACATCTTTTTAATCACCCGTGATTGTTTCACCATTAGAGCAAAGTTCCCTGAAGGACACAAGTATCAAGGGGTCGCGGACTTTGTAATGGCTCGTAAAGAGATTGGTTACATTCCGGGAACAAGAACTCCAATCGTTAAGCCAGGGACACTATATGATGACCTTGAGAGAAGAGACTTTACCTTGAATGCGTTGGCGAAAGATGAGGATGGGAAAATCATTGACTACTTCAATGGACTTGAGGATTTGAAGAATAAGTATTTGATAACTCCATTACCAACTGAGACGACATTTAATGACGACCCACTTAGAATTTTGAGAGCGATTAGGTTCTCAATTACTAAAGGATTTACAATTCCTATGAGAATGGCACTAACCATTGAGTCT
>Ga0247722_10000642_pt1 | contig 20783 bp, 3 predicted proteins | sample MSEWelMarce3H_FC_FD_189094 | JGI IMG/M metagenome (GOLD analysis project Ga0247722, IMG submission 189094) | Subsurface sediment microbial communities from gas well in West Virginia, United States - MSEEL Well Study Marcellus 3H_FC | ecosystem: Environmental > Terrestrial > Deep subsurface >... | reverse complement strand
TATCTCTTCCTCAAAATGAATAAATCACTATCTCTTCCTCAAAATGAATAAATCACTATCTCTTCCTCAAAATGAATAAATCACTATCTCTTCCTCAAAATGAATAAATCACTATCTCTTCCTCAAAACAAAATTTGGATTGTGATCAATTGCGTTCAACAATCGGATTTGGGCTTTGGCTTTCTTCAAACTGGTGCATCGGGACAATGTGCGTTTTTTTCCTTTGGCTTTCTTCACCGAATAACAGTTTTTTCGGGAAACTTTGCGTACAACGTAAGGCATATATATTAGGGAACTAAAGTTTAAAAGAAACTAAAAGAAACCTACGGTTTCTCTTTGACTCTTCCCTTAAAAGAAACCTACGGTTTAAAAGAAACCTACGGTTTCTCTTTGACTCTTCCCTTAAAAGAAACCTACGGTTTCTCTTTGACTCTTCCCTTAAAAGAAACCTACGGTTTCTCTTTGACTCTTCCCTTGAAAGAAACCTACGGTTTCCCTACCTTAAAAGAAACCTATTAGTATGGGATCATAAGGGAACGACGAGTTCCCTTAGGGATCATAAGGGAACGACGAGTTCCCTTAAAACTTCGGATGTTTGGACGTCTTGACGTTTTGCGTGGTGATTCTCGGCGTTGAATACAAAACCGGCGTCGTCACTTTCCCCACATACGTATTTGGCGTGCAATCCTCCATATTGTCTAGAATCTGGATTTTGAACAAACTCGGGGCTACTTCATCACCATACTCATCTACTTCGTGTGTATCCAAAATGGCGCACAACTTCTTGTGTTGGGTGTGGCTTGCTGAATTCAAATAAGGATATGTGTTTTTGGTCTCTTTCAGTTTCCGTAATTGAATGTAATCACTAAATGACATATATATATAGGGAGAACCTACGGATTCAGAGAAGCGAAGCTTCTCTTATGCCCCCCAAAGGCGAAGCCTGACGGCTTAAACCCCCTCCCTTTTACTTTTATGTTCCCTAATAATAAACGTCAATATAAGGAGGGGTCATAGGGGAACTACGTTCCCCTAATAATAAACGTCAATATAAGGAGGGGTCATAGGGGAACTACGTTCCCCTAAACGTAGTTCCGCTTCGCTTACCCCTAAAATTGATTTTATTTTATTCCATACTAAAGATAATATAAAATAAAATATCATACTTGACAAAATGTTCGTATTCGTCCTTATCGCCCTACTTTTATGCACACATGTATCCGCGTTCTGCTACATGAACGAAGTGGATGGTATCCAAAAATATATGATGATGCACAGCAAACCCACCACAGTTATTTTGGTGAATCATTTCATCAATAAATATTCAAAACGAACGGGCGTATCTGCGTCCAAAATCAAATCGTGCATCCAAAATGAAAAGGCCAAGCAGAAACCAAACTTACGTAAGAGAAAGTAAAAACAAGGAAATCATCAGCGGGGTCCATTTAAACTCAATAAATATGAATGGAAGAAAAACGGAACCTACACGCAAAAGTGGAAAGGAAGCGCCAGATAAAGTCAATACATCGGTTCTCTGCGCATTATAAAATTCAATGCACCATTTGTTGTTTATCAATTTATAGGCAGTCAAATGCAATAATACTTCCAAAAACATTATAAGTAATTACAATGTTTTTTTTATACCCTTTTAAGGGAACCTAGGTTCCCTTTAGGTTCCCCCAAGGGTGAAATTAAAAGTCGCACCTCTTTTCTCCATGTTTTCATCATAAAATTTCGGCGCGGTCAGAGAGAGTTTCTCTCCCGGTGTCAAATAAATGGAATTGGGCGGAGAGACAAATCCCAACCCTGAATTGGACACAAGTGCCAAAATCTTCCCACCACTGAATGTTGTGTCTGCATTTGCAGTGGAGTACCACGATGTCATATCACTTGGATGTGCATACACAATCAAATGGGTTCCGGATCCACCCACGAAAAAGTGTGTTCCATTAAAACACGAAGAATACTTTTTGTCTACGATTGGTAAATTCAAAGATGTAAAAATATTGTTGGAAAAGTCTGTGGAATAAAAAATATTTGTGTTGGACAAGTCTGTAATCAAATTGTATTGTCCATCGTATGAATACGACGTTTGAATCGAAATGGGCGTGGATGTGTTCAAGAACCGCGTATTTAAATAACCAGTCGGGATTCCATCATACTGCATGAGAGAAGAGTAGCCCGTATTGACAACGGAGGAGATCCATTTCTTTGTATTGCTGATTTTGTAATACTTTGATAACGCATCTGCTGTGATAAACAAATCAATGTCTTTGACTTGGACACTGGTTGAACCCGCAACCACTTTTATAAAAACAAACCGGTAATATTGATATGCGGTTGTATTTGTTGATGACAAAAAGATTGTATTTGATGTTGTTGAGGTAAAATTCATGGTTTGTGTATCCAAAGTCGTCCAATTTGACCCGTCTGGCGAACCCGCGAACGACCACTGCAATCCATTGGGAGAAGCGATTGCGTAATGTTTGACTGCAACTGCACTTGACAAATCAATTTGGAGCCATTCGCCACCGGCGGAGTCCGACCCCGAGTATAACCCTGATCCAGAATCGTACAATCCGGTGCCCGAACTCCAGCTCGTAGATGCCGATAAATCAAATGCATATTCCGGGTTCGCACCGGAGGACGAAGTTGCAGAGACAGTGGGTGACAAAACGCTGCTTACGTCTCCTACAACCGTGGATAACAATGTCCAAGTCGTTCCATCTGTGGATGAAGCAACGGCGGTAGGTGATCCGTAAGCGGTCCATTTGGACCCGTTCCATGCAACGTCGGTGGCTCTGGTTGAAAAGAGAGTTTTGGAGTTCGCGATTCCTGTCCATAACACCCCGTCTAGAGATTTCGCGAGTGAATAGGTGGCACCCTCTCCCGCGACCACCCAGTAAGATCCGTTCCATGCAACCGCGTATGCCTCGTCGAACAATGAATCCGACTGTTGTTGCCAGTTGATTCCGTCGCGACTTATCGCAAACCACGTGCCGACCGATTTGCCCACGGTGACCCAAATCGTGCCGTTCCACGCCGCGTGATTCGCTCTTGTCTGGAGAACCGTGTTTCCCGTCCCGTACCACTGGATTCCGTCGTAACTGTATCCCAGTGTGTTATAGCTGCTGTCGGAACACGCCAATACAATTGGTTTCACCGTTGCAGTGCCTTGCGACGAATTATTAATGGTTAAAGATTTGCTCACACTTGGTAAAGTGGATAGGGTCCAAGTGGTTAAATCTTGAGTCCGAATCAGTGTGGTTCCCGACGAGAAAAGGTAGTGGGTGCCGGTATAAGTGAATCCGGTGATGGCGCCAACGCTCTCCGAATGGGAAGACCAAGAACCCAGATTTTGAGAAAAGAAAAGGATGCCGACAGACAAAACAAAAATGGTATGGTTGCTATACGCCACCTTTACAATTGTATAGGATTGGAGAGAAGTGTTTAAATTCCAGGTAATTGCATCATTGCTGGTATATAAGTTATTGGAACCGTCGCACCCGGCGACCCATTGCGTGCCGGTCCAGGCCAATGAATTGACATTGGTGGGTCCAGATGCAGTGGTCCATGATTTGCCGGTTGTGCTGTATTTCAGCGTCGAACCGCCCGCCACCCATGTTGTTCCATTATTTAAAATTGCACTAAACATATAGAGATATATAATAAGGGGAACTTATAGCAGGGGGAACTACGTTCCCCCAAACCCCCTCCTTAATAATGATCATTATTAAGATATCCTAATAATGATAACTTTATATCACCCTTCCAGTTTAAAGGAGGGGGTTTGGGGGGAACCTTTGGTTCTCCCTGAAGGAGGGGTCTAAGGGGAACTATGAGTTCCCCTTCCAGTAGATTCCATCGTTTGAATATGCAATGGTATTTGTTCCTTCTCCCACCGCTACCCAGAGCAAATTGCTCCAATACACATCCAAACCGGCTACCGTGAAAATATCTGCGCCGCCGCCAATCCAGTGCATTCCATCTGCAGATGACGCAATGGTATTTGCGCCTTGGCCAACCGCGACCCACAGTTTGCCATTATTGTGCGTCTTATTGACGGTTGTCATCAATGATCCAATGTTGGAACTGGCATCGGACCACGTGAATCCACCATCATGACTATGGCTCTTGTTGGAAAGAAGGAGAGAACGCGGGAACACAATGGTGTTGCGATACTCTGCATTGCACTCCAAATCGTAGATGGTTGTATTGTACTGATTGTGGCCCAAATGCCAGTCCGCGTATCCGCCGTTCTGCTTCACCAAAATGCTATTGGTCGGGTCCTCTCCCGCAATCACGAAGTTGGACCCGGTCCATTTCGCAATGTTGGCACTTTGGAGAATCAGACCTTGCACGTGCGTCCAGACCAATCCGTCATAACTCGTGATGTAATTGTGGTTACCGAAGGACACCAGTTCATTCAAGGTGATTACGAAAGCCACGCCGTCCCATTCAATCGAGAAGGGTTTGTTCGAATTGAACAATCCAGCACTATTGTTTTTAATAATCTGATTTGATAATTCAAACGTCGTCCATGACTTGCCTGTGTAACTGTAGGCAATGACATGTCGATTCGTGATTGGCGCACCCACCGCGATCCAAATGGACCCGTTCCACGCCACATCAAACGAACCGTATGCGGAGTCAAATATGTTAGCACCCCCGCTGTACCAGGTATCGCCGTCCTCACTATACAGGAGCGAATTCGGCCCGCCATTCCCGGCGACTACCCAAAGCGCCCCATTCCACACCACCTTTCCATTGTGGTAATTGGAGGCGTTCTGGATAAGCGCTGTTCCCGAAGGATTGGAGGTCCAATGCACGCCGTCCCAACTGTTGTAGATGCCCGAGTTTCCGATTGCGATATATCGATTCGACACCGGATTGTAAGCAATGGACGCATACTCATTCGGGACCGCGTAATGCCGGAAAGAAACTTGGTCATAGGTGGTACTGATTGTGTGCGAATCCAAATACGTAATGATCCACTTGTCTCCGTCCCAGATCACCCGAGAGAACTGGGATGAAGAGACATCCACAATGGGCGACCATGTGGTTAAGGACCTGGACACTGATTTTCCATAGGTGGTCGTATTGCCGGTGAGCGCCATATACACTGGCAACTTGTTCTTGCCGAATGTGTAGATGATGTCGGTGTTCAAACGGACATTGTCGCCTTGGATGGACGCATAGACTGTTGTGTCCGGAACCGTGTATGAATTCAGAGTAATGGATTTGGAATACAACTGCCGACTGTGTTTCATGGTGTCCTGGAATGCATACTGTTTGGGCGGAATGGGACTCAAATCAATGGTGGAACCCATGGGACCAATGGGGCCGAGAGAACCGCGGAAACCGGTCGGACCGCTGAATGACGAAAACCCGGTGGCACCGGTTGAACCTGTGGGACCCGTGCCAAATGGACCTGCGGGGCCGGTGGGACCGGTGGTTCCTTGCAACCCGATGATTCCGGTTGGACCTGTTTGACCCGTTCTGCCGGGTGTCCCCAAAGCCCCTTGAGGACCGGTGTCGCCGGTTGAACCTGTGGGGCCCGTTTGGCCGGTGGTGCCGGTTCGACCTTGGGGTCCCTCTGCGCCAATGCCGGTGGGACCCGTGGGACCCGTTGTCCCTGTTTGGCCGGTTCTGCCTTGAGGGCCGGTTACGGAACCGCCAGCAACACCGGTGGGACCCGTGGGTCCAGTGGCTCCAGGGATGCCTGCGGGACCCATCTGTCCTGTGGAACCCTGAAAGCCTTGTGGGCCTTGGGGCATCCACCCTTGCGGACCAATTGCGCCCGTGGTTCCGGTGTCGCCCGTATAAGACAAGGGCGTGAAATACGTGACCGAGATATCTGTGGTTGTTCCGATTCCTTGACTGGTTTCAATGGAGAACACGTAGTCGGTGTTGAAAACGTTGAAAATCTCGGTGTCTGTGAGTCCCTTGTTATAGATGCGGGTGTCATCCACGTATCCGTGCATTTTGTTGGCAGAAATATCCGGCGCCAAATTTATGCCGACCGCATTCGTAGTATAAACATTTCCGAAATCCACGGTGGGCAAAGCTTGAGAGAACGACGAATCCGTGGTGAAGACGGTTTTCTGACCGTTCAAATAGAATGACCAGGTATTCGAAACGTCGTTCGTCATTTTAATGGCAACATGGTTCCATGTGTTCATATTCGGTCCAGGAACATTGATGAACCGACTTGTTCCGCTGTTGTTGTAAATGAACGAGTAATTCAGGTAAGTCGCCGTCAGAGAGATGTATTTATTGGATTGACCCAAAGAGAACACAGTTCTTGGGTTGAAGTCCAGAGACGAGAAGTTGATCCAAGTGGAAATGGTGGCATTGCTCGGGTCCGCGCGCAAATCGACTGAGCCAAGATTCACGGTTCCTGTGTAGTTCAATGTGGGGAAATACAAACAACCGGTGCCGAGCCGTTTGCCAACGGTCGTAATCAAAGCCGTGTCGGAGATGGAGGCGTCATAGACCACGGTGTCGGTGGCAAAGTTCGCCAAGGCGTTTGTGTTTCCTTGAATTGAAGTTGGGTCAAATGTGTAGTGATTCACCAGTGCATTTGCATCCGTTTTACCGTCAAAGAGTTGAGAGATTTGACCGGTGGATAAAGTGGAGTTGTAGATGCGGACGTCGTCGATGAACCCGTCCATTTTTAAAGTGTTGGTTGATGCGTCCATGCCGATGGCCCCCCGAGTAAATGTTGTATAATTTTTACTAATATCATTAATATTGTAATTATATGATACCTTATTTACAGTAACTGACCAAGCATTTGTAGAGAGGTTTGCCATATTTGCCACCACGTGTGTCCAAGTATTTGTTACCGGTGTAACTGGCACACTGAACACCACGTCGTTTCTATACAGCAAATAATTGGTGGAACTTGCAGCTAACCGAATGGAATCGGTGGCATTAACCAATGAAATAACTGTTCTTGGGTTTGTATCCAACGACGCAAATTTCACCCACGCCGACAATGTAATCGCATTTCCTGAAGAAAACGTAATCGGGTTTAAAGCCACTGTTCCCGTATGGGTTGTGCCAGGGAATTGCAGAGACATGGTTCCATACTTAAAATCGCTGGTTGTTGTCATGGCATTGCTCGTCGCCAAGTAAATGGGCGTGCCTGCGAACAACGTCGCCACTTCTCCCGCCGTTAAAACACGATTGAATATCATGAATTCATCCAAGTAAGCATCCGTGAATGCCCCGACGCCCAAATGATTCGTGTTTCTTGAATTGAGAGAAGGATACAGTCTGCCTGTCAAATTGTCCGTCAAGACATTATTAATATAAGTTCGCCAGTTGCCGTTGGGATCCAACGTCCAGACAAAATGGATCCATGCATTATTATTAATATTCGCCGACCCCGTCGCAGTAGAACTGCTTGTTGAACTGTTGAACACATTGAGAGAATAGGTATTGCTGGATATATTGAAGTAGATGGATTGTTGTGCCAAATCGCTGTTGTTCCTGAAAGCAAAGACATACGAATTGTTCGCATTCGCATTGGATTTGAGCCAGAAAGAGAACGAGGTGCCAAGTGGATAGACAGATACCGGCGGCATAATTAGATTGGATGTTGCTGACACTCGGAGAGAACCGGTTCCAAATTGGTAAGTACTTGTAGAGACGGAACCGCCTGCGGACAAGGACGCGTCAAACACGTAATCACCCGTCGCATAATTGGCAACACTCAAATCCATGTTGGAACTTGTGTCGAAGTTGTAATACACCGACAAATCCGGAATGACATTGGCGTCGTAATTTGGCTGTCCCGAGAAAGTTTTGTCGGGATACTGCTCCAACGATGCATAATTGCCGAGCCGGGACCCTGTCTCTACAACTGGATAATAGGCGACCGGGTACGTCTCTACAATTCTCCCGGCATATCCAGAATTGTTGGATTGGGGAATGTAGAGGGGCGCGAATGAGGCCAACGAGGTTTTGTAAGGCGAATTTGTAAAGTAGGGATGATTGGCGGGCAAATATGACTGCAATTCCCATTTCGCAGCCAAATAGCCTTCCATCGTTTGACGTTCTGCCAAAGTGGGCAACTTGGCGAAAGCAATCACTTCGCCGTAATCGGTTGTGTGGGTTGTCCCCGAATTGTCAAAAGTGTTTATGCCGATACCGACTTTCTGGATATTGAATGCACCTGTACTGTTACTGGTCGTGTATGTACCATTCAAACCGAAATTCACATTGGACCCGTCGAAATACCCGGAAATCAAGTAGGGCGTTCCAAGACTCACATTGGAAATATCGAAATTGACATTGTTTCGCCACAAAGAAACCGTGTAGCTATTCCCCGATTGTGTGCCAGAAACAATGAACGCGGTGTTCAACGACGCGTCGTTCGTGGCAGAACCCGGACCAAAAGAGAGAAACCTGGGACTCCCATACATCATATTGAATTTCATTACTGAAAAGAACGAAAACGTGTTGCCTGAATACGTGGGGTTATACGGAGTTGTGAAACCGGATCTTGACAATTGTAGAGCCGGATAGCCATTGATCACATTTTCGGTGATTTGTCGAGTCGTTGTGAAATTGGAATTCAAATCGTTGATGAAAAAGGTGGAATTGTTGATTTGCGACGATTTGTCATACACCTTGACAACTCCGGGGTAATTACCGCCCAAACTGGTTGCAATACTCGCATTTGCAATGGTTCCAATTGTTTTTCCAATCCAGGTGATTCCATTATCAAACGAATATGCAAAATTGACTGGCGACCCACCCATCATAATCCAGTAAGAACCGTTCCAAATAATACTGGTGGGTGCATTTGAAATGACGTTTCCGCGACTTGTCCAAGTAATGCCGTCGGGAGACGTAATAATACGAACACCCGATGCGCTATTACATCCCGCCACAAATACAGAACCGTTCCATGCAATACGTTGTACATCGGTAACACCTGCTATATTACGAGGCGTCCAAGTATTTCCGTCCGTGCTTGTTGAAATCACATTTCCAGTTGCGTTATATCCGCCGATGACGGTGATGGTTCCGTTCCATAATATACATCTACCAGGCGCGGGAATGGTTGCGAGGTTCGAACCGGTCCATATTTTTCCATCACTCGAATACGCAATATTGTTTCCGCCTTCACCGACCATAATCCATTTTGTCCCCGCCCAAGTTGCATCATTTCCTTGAGAAGTAAAAGGACTTGTTGAAACATTCCAGGTAAATCCATTGCTTGACCATTTAATACCACCCGGACCAAATACAACCCACAGATTGTTTCCATAGGCAATTCCAGACGTGTTTCCGGTTGCCCGATTTGTCCATGCAATTCCGTCGGGTGAAGTTGAAACTCCGTGCTGCCCCGTAGCATACCACAATGGGTTTCCGGAACCATCGGTGCTGTAGATAACCCGACTTCCAAAATAAAGAACGGTTGAAGTGGTTGGACGTGAAATCCAATTGACGCCATCATACGATGTATATAAGGAGGAACTGGATGGTCCGAATCCAACGGTTACATACTTGACCACATTTACATAAGCATACCCAGTAACTCCGATCACTTCGGTGGTATTCACGCCTTTGCCTTGACCCGTCCAGATTAACCCATCTACTGAACCTAGGTAGTAGTTTGTGGCGTCCGACCCAACTGCAATCCATCTTCCATTTAACCATTCGATGTCGGAACCGTAAGTTGCAAACGTGGTTCCCGTGACTGCGGACCAGGTTACTCCATTTACCGATGTAGCGACCGTATTTCCGCCTTGACCCACGGCTACAAATCTTGACCCATTCCACGCAACACTGTTGGCTACCGTAGTGAAAGTGGTTTTGCCGAGTCCCGACCATGTAATTCCATTGTCCAAACTAGTAGCAATGGTGTGTGTCCCTTCGCCTACTGCGACCCATGTTCCTGCACCATAGGCTACGCCACGCGCTTTTGTGAAAACAACGCTGGCTTCTCTGCCGATCCAAGTGGTGCCATCCGGTGAAGATGCAATGGTGTTTGTTCCTTCGCCTACGGCGATCCACTGGTTATCTGCCCATGCTACATTGTATCCGGCTGTAAAGGGGCTTGTTGCTTGTCCGATCCAGGTCACTCCGTTCCGAGATGTTGCGATGGTATTTCCGCCTTGGCCGACGGCTACCCATAGACTCGAATTGGAAGCAATTCCGAAACCAGCGGTACTGAAAACTGCAGTCGCGTCAGTCCATACGTATCCTTCGTAAGAATAGGCAATGGTGTTTCCGCCTTGCCCCACTGCCACATACATGGTTCCGTTGTGCGCGACCTTGTTTCCTTTGCTCGTGAAAACGGTTGTTCCGAGTCCAAACCATCTTGCATTGTTTGAATATGAAATGGTGTGTGTCCCTGCACCCACTGAAACGTAGAATGCAAGTTTGTTTTCGCTGACCTGTTGCTGAATTGTGCCTTGTCCCAACGTGGTGGTTGCAATCGGTCCGGACCGTGCAATTCCGTAGCCGGCCGTTGAAAAAGTGGTTGTGCCTTGACCCGTCCATGTGATACCATCGGTTGATACAGCAATCGTGTTGCCACCTTGACCCGTAGCAATCCACCGGCTCAAATTGGCGTTCCAAATGACCTTGTTGCCCTGGGTCGTGAAAACGACGGGCGTGTTTCGCATTGTCCATGCAATTCCGTCGGGACTGGTTGCGATGTTTCCTGCGGTGCCTTGACCAACCGCAACCCAGAGAGAACCGTTCCAATAAACGCCGTTTCCTGACCCCGTTAAAATGGCGGAACCAGTGCCTGTCCAGTTGATTCCGTCAGTTGATATTGCGATTGTGTTGGCACCGGACCCTACGGCCACATAATTGGGTTTTGTGTATGTTGCTATAAATCCATCCACTGCGAATCCGGATGTACTAAAAGTACTTGTTCCCAGCGCTGTCCAAATCAATCCGTCGTCCGAGTAGGCAATCGAAGACCCGCCAGAACCAACGATGACCCAGCGACCATTCAACCATTTAATGCCTCGACTTACCGAAGTGTTTGGACTCAAGCCTCGACCAAACCAGCTGTATCCATCGTCTGAAATTGCCACGGTGTTAGCACCCGAACCGACCGCAATCAATTTGGGTTTGTTGAAAGTGGTTAAACCCGTGGAACCAACTCCAAAACCACTGGTTGTGAAAACCGTGGTTGCACCCCTTCCGGTCCAAGTAATGCCATCTACACTTGTTGCGATGGTATTTCCGCCTTGACCTGTAGCAGTCCAAAGTGCGCCATTCCAAAAGACTTTTTGCCCCGCCGTAGTAAAAACGGTTGTACCCAATCCGACCCACGTGGTTCCGTTGGTAGAGTAAGCCAATGTATGTGTGCCCTGACCTGCTGCTACAAAAATGGTTCCGTTATACTGAACGTCGTTGCCCCGAGTAGTAAAAATAGTTGTTGTCAAACCCGTCCATGAAGTGCCATCGTTTGAAGAGTAGGCAATGGTATTGGCGGTTGAACCGACTGCGACCCACAGTGAATTACCGTAAGTGATGCCAAACATGGTGGTTGTGGGTCCCGCACCTCTGGCCGTCCAAGCAATTCCATTTGGACTCGTCGCAAAACTGTTGGTTCCGGAACCGACCGCCATCCAAAGATTCGAACCGTTCCAGGCAATGCCATATCCGATCGTTGTGATAAATGTAGTGGAAAGACCTCTCCATGTTATGCCGTTGAACGAGTAGGCAATGGTGTTTGTGCCGTTTCCAACCGCAACCCAGATGGATCCGTTCCATGCAACGTTGAACCCATTTGTTGCAAAAACTGTTGTTGTTAAACCCGTCCAGGTAAATCCATCGGCAGAATAGGCAAGTGTATTGGTTCCTGATCCAACACCAACCCAGAGAGAACCGTTCCAAACTGCATTGTTGCATTGTGTTGTAAAAGTGGTTGCACCCAACCCATTCCACAAACTTAGGTCGTAGGAGAAGGCCAAGGTATTTCCGCCGGAACCGCCGGCAATAGCAAATCTGGATGTAATGGTCGGAACATCATAAGTTCCTGCAGATGCAACCGCGAATGCGGAAGTGGTGAAAGTCTGAGGTGTCAATGTTCCGGTCCAAGTGGTTCCGTCAAGACTTGATATGATTCTTTCGGTCGTGCTATCACCCGTTGCAATGAATGCGGGTTTTGTATAGGTCATACTGATGTCGTAAATTGAACGAACAGCGGTCGTGCTAACGCCGGTTGGGTTGCTTCCGGTCCAAATAATACCGTCCGTGGAAGTGGCAATTAGGTTTCCACCTTGACCGCCGACGATCCACCGATTGTTTGACCATTCAACAGCAAATGCAGAAGTTGTGATTATACCTGTGCTGCGACCTGTCCATGTAAAACCGTTTGTTGAAGTTGCAATGATGTTTGTCCCTTCACCCACAGCAACCCATACTCCATTTCCATATGCAACACTGTATCCACCAGTAGTAAAAAGAGCAGAACCCTGACCTGTCCACGTCGTTCCATTGGTTGATGTTGCAATCGAATTTCCACCTTCTCCAACCGCAACCCATAAACCTGCACCCGAACCATCTTGACCATATGCTACACCCCATCCAATACTAGTAAAAACAGTAGCACCACGACCTGTCCAGTTAATTCCATCCGTTGATGTTGCAATAGAATTTCCACCAGAACCAACTGCAACCCATAAATTATTTGCATACACTACATTCCGTCCATAACTAGTAAAAACAGTTAAGACAGTACGACCTGTCCATGCAGTTCCATTGGTTGAAGTTGCAATCGAATTTCCGCCTTGACCTACTGCAACCCATAATCTTGCACCCGAACCATCTTGACCATACGCTACAGCATGTCCATTAGTAGCAAATACAAGACCACGACCTGTCCACACAGTTCCGTTGGTTGAACTTGCAATGGTGTTTCCGCCATTTCCAACCGCAACCCATAAACCTGCACCCGAACCATCTTGGCCATAGGCTACACCGTATCCAACACTAGTAATAACAGTGGCGCCACGACTTATCCAGTTAATTCCATCGGTTGAACTTGCAATGGTGTTTGTTTGTCCGAGAGCAACCCATAATCCTGCACCCGAACCATCTTGGCCATAGGCGATACCTCGTCCAATACTTAAAACACTTTGGCCACGACCTGTCCATGCAACTGCATCCGTTGAACTCGCAAAGCCGTTTCCTCCTGTTCCTACAACAACCCATAAACCGTTTGCATATGCTACATCCATTCCATAATTACTAAAAACAGGAGTGCCGGTACGCCCTGACCATGTCAATCCATCCGACGAAGACGCAATGGTGTTAGCACCTGCACCAACGGCGACCCATTGTGTTCCGTTCCATGCAACATTATTGCAACCGGTTGTAAAAGGTTGATTCAATGAGCCTGACCATGAAATTCCATCCGTTGAACCGTAAATGGTGGTTCCACCGGTTCCGACCGCCAACATTCTGGGTTTGGTTATTGTTGTAGAACTTGCGTAGTCAAATCCGAAGCCGGTGGTGAAAGTATTTCCACTTGTCGCAACGGCACTCCAAGTAATTCCATTGGTTGACTGGACGATCGTGTTCGCACTGGTTCCAGTTGCGTACCATTTGTTATTGACCCATTTGATAGAACGACCGTCTGTTGTTAATACTGTGGTTCCAAGACCATCCCATTGCAATCCGTCTGCAGAATAGGCAATGGTGTTAGCACCGGAGCCAACGGCAACCCATTGTGTTCCGCTCCATGCAATGCCGTAGCCGGCGGTTGTGAATGGCTGGTTATATGAAGTTGTCCAGCTTGTACCGTTAGTTGAAACGACCATTGTATTTCCACCTTGACCTACGGCCACAAAAGTGGGTTTTGTGTAAGTGAGTGTTTGTGTTTGGTTACTAATGCCATACACTTCGCTAAGACCACTTTTGTTAATACCATTAGTCCAATTTGTTCCATTAGTGCTTGATGCAAAAATTCCAGTCCAACAACCTACTATCCAAACATTATTTATATAAGCAACACTTTGTTCTACATTACTATTTATAAAACCAGTCCAGTTAGTTCCATTCGTTGATATTGCGATTGTGTTTCCAGATCCACCAGTACCAGTAACAATCCATAACCCATTTCCGTATGCTACATCGTATCCTAAAGAAGTAAAAAATGAACCGCGACCTGTCCATGTGGTTCCATTTGTTGAAGTTGCAATTTGACTTCCAATCGCAACCCATAAACCTGCACCCGAACCATCTTGGCCATATGCTACATTTTGTCCATGTGTAAGAACAGTTCTTCCACGGCCGGTCCATGTAGTTCCATTAGTACTTGTTGCAATAGTGTTTTCAACTGCCGAGTAACCAACTGCAACCCATAAACCATTTGCATATGCTACGCCATATCCTTCAGAAATAGCTGTACTACGAAGTGTCCAAGTGGTTCCATTGGTTGAACTTGCAATGCCACCTATACCAACCGCAACCCATAAACCTGCACCCAAACCATCTTGCCCATATGCTACACCTCTTCCTCCTCCAGCAGCAGAAAAAATAGGGGTGCCACGACCTGTCCAATTAATTCCATCCGTTGAAGTTGCAATATTATTTGTTCCAGAACCAACAGCAACCCATAAACCTGCACCTGAACCATCTTGACCATATGCTACACCGTATCCAAGAGTAGTAAAAACAGTTTTACCTCTAGCTATCCAAGTAATTCCATCCGTTGAACTTGCAATAGTATTTGATCCGTTACCAACTGCAACATATGTTGTAATTGCTACAGTAGAAACATCATACGTGGCCGGTCCGGCCACGCCGAGACCCGTCGTAAAATATGTTCCACGTCCCGTCCATGTGAGTCCATTGTCCGAACTTGTGGAAATTGAGTTTCCTGTACCCGCGCCCACTGCAATCCATGTATTGTTTCCGAATGCAATGCCGTTTCCACCCGTATTTAATAGCGAGTTTGCAGCACTAACTCCCGTCCAAGTAGTTCCATCCGATGAATAAGCAATCGAATTGCCACCCGAACCCACCGCCATCCACATCGACCCGTTCCAAAACACTTTGTTTGCCTGTGTAGTAAAGACGGTTTTGCCGAGTCCGGTCCATGTGAGTCCATTCGTTGAGGTTGCCAATGAATTCAGGGTTCCTGATCCCGCGGAAACCCACGTGGATCCATTATTAACAACATCGTATCCTGCTGTAGAATAGATACCCAGATAATGTCCGACCCAATTTGTTCCATCTGTTGAAACTGCCAAAGTATTACCGGTTTGACCTACAGCCACGTAGAGAGGTGTGCTAACTGTCGGAACCGCGTATGTAGCACCACCAGCAACGGCCGAACCATTTAATAACACCTGTCCTCTTCCGGTCCAACTGCCCGATCCATCCACCGATGTCGCCAAGGAGTGTGTGCCTGCACCCACCGCAATCCACAGACTGTTGTCATATGTGATTCCGCTGGCGCTTGTCGATAATGCGGTGGTTCCGGATGCAACCGATCTCCAAGTGATACCGTTACTACTGGACGCAACCGTGTTTCCACCTTGGCCTACCGCTATCCAAAGATTGTTGGCAAAAAAGGCGTTATTTCCTCGGGTAGTGAATGTGGAAGTTCCGAGACCTGTCCATAGAATTCCGTCATTAGAGTAGGCAATTGAATTGGTGGTTTCACCGAGTGCAATCCAAATTGACCCGTTTGAATACACGTTGTTTCCGGTTGTAAATAAAGTTGTGCTTTTTCCTGCCCAATTTACCCCGTCTTGACTGATTGCCAGAACGTTTCCACCTGTGCCGACCGCGACATAGAGACGCGTCGTGAATGTGGGTGTGTCGTAGGTGAAGCCGCCTGCCACGTATCTACCTACAGACAATGGATTGGTTCGGGGAGTCCATGTGCTTCCGTTCGTGGAAGTTGCCAAGGTGTTTCCGCCTTGTCCGACTGCGACCCATAAACTATTCTTGTAGGTGATTCCATTTCCAGCCGATGTGAAAGTGGTGGCGCCATTGCCGGTCCATGTGACTCCGCCATTTGTTGAGGTCGCAATGGTGTTTGTTCCGGAACCTACTGCTATCCAGCGATCAACACCGTAAGCGACTCCATTACCTTGAGTGGTGAAAACCGTGAGTCCTTTGCCTGTCCAAGTCAATCCGTTGGTGGATGTTGCAATCGTATTGGTTCCCTGACCTACCGCCGCGAATGTAGAGCTGGATGCATCGTAAGCGACTCCGTATGCAGCAGTTGAAAAAATAGTTGAACCAAGACCGACCCATTGAATTCCGTCGTATGAATAAGACAAAGTGTTGGTTCCTTGGCCGGCCGCAAGGTAAAGAGGTAAAGTAGTTGTGGGTGAAGTATAAGTTGCGGGGCCAAAAACGGAATTGGCTTGAGTGCCGAATACATTGGTTCCGTATCCACCTGGAGTTTGGGCAATTGGAGTCCAAGTGGTTGCGTCCGTGGAAACCGCGAGAGATGATGGTAAAATGAAACTATTACTTGTTGCGATTCCTCTTACACTATTTAAAAGGTTTTGATTAGAAATTGACCAATTAAATCCGTTTGTTGATGTAAATGTGTTTCCACCAAAACCATCACCCGCAACCCATAAACCATTGCCCGAACCATCTTTGCCGTATGCTACAGCTGAAATACGTTGTCCAGAAAAGCCACGATCCACCCATGTAATTCCATTCGCTGAAGACCTAATGCTACCGCTTGAAACCCCTTGACCAACAGCGACCCATAAACCATTGCCCGAGCCATCTTTGCCATATGCAACGTCAATTGCAAAACTTGGTGTACCAAAAAAAACACTACCGCGACCCGTCCACGTAGTTCCATTTGTCGAAGTTGCAATTTGGTTTGCGCCATCACCAACCGCAACCCACAAATTATTGCCATATGCAACGCTATTTCCATTAGTAAGAACAGAAACACCCTGACCTGTCCAGTTAATTCCATTTGTTGATGTTGCAATGCTGTTTCCACCATTGCCAACTGCAACCCATAAACCTGCACCAAAACCATCTTGGCCATACGCAACACCATTTCCTACAGTAGTAATAACAGTGGCGCCGCGCCCTATCCAAGAAAATCCGTTGGTGCTTGTTGCAATGGTTCCACCACCACCAACCGCAACCCATAAACCTGCACCATATGCAACTTTATTTCCAGGGGACAAAGTATTAGTTCGACCTGTCCATGTAATACCATCGCCACTTGTTACAATGGTGTTTCCACCTTCGGCGCCAACTGCAACCCATAAATTATTGCCCGTACCATCTTGGCCATATCCTACACCATTCGATCCATTCATAGTTACAATAGAACGCGTTATCCACGTAATTCCATTAGAACTTACTGCAATGTTGTTTGTTCCACTGCCACCCGCAACCCAATTTACTACAACAGTCCCCGCCATAATATATGACGGTGTCGCCACCGTTACAGTGGAAGGATTTAAGCTTGCATCATAGGTTGTCGTAGTCGTTGTCAGATTGAGCGGTAAAGAGTAATTGATGGAATTTCCCGAAATAAAATAACTGAGGTTTTGTCCAGACCATGTAGCACCACTATCCGTTGAAGTTGCCAATGTGTTTCCACCTGACCCTACTGCAAGCCATTTCGTGCCATCGTTTATTACGTCATTTCCTGCGGTTGTGAATGTAGTTGCACCGCGCCCCGTCCATGTAGCCCCATCTGAACTGGTTGCAATCGTATTCCCACCTTCACCCACAGCCACCCATTTACTTGAGACCGGGTCATAGAAAATTCCATTGCCTCGTGTTGTAAAGGTATTCAACCGATTCAGACCACTGAATGTCACACCGTCCGTTGTGATTCCAAACGAGTTTGTTCCCGCACCGACCACCAAATTTTCAGGAACGGTGGTTAAAGCCGTGACATCCGTCGTCGATCTGTAGCCATAAATACCGAAGACCTGACTTAATACAGAGGTGCCTCTTCCCACCCAAGTAATTCCATTCGTGGATGTTGCCATTGAGTTTCCGCCTTGACCGCCCGCAATCCACATAGAACCCGTCCATGCAACTGTCCAACCATTTGTTGTAAAAACAGTGGTTCCTGTACGTCCGGTCCAGACAATTCCGTCGAAAGAGGTCGCAATGCTGTTTCCGCCTTGACCTGTCGCCACCCACAAAGAACCATTCCATGCCACGCCATATCCAATGGTTGAAAAGGGTGAAGACGTAACTGCAGTCCAAATGATGCCATCAAACGAGTAGGCGATGGTATTGGTGCCTTGACCTACGGCAACCCACAATGATCCGTTCCACGCGACACACCAACCAGCCGTTGTAAAAGTAGTTGCGCCACGACCCGTCCAGTTAATTCCATTGGTCGATGTCATGATGGTATGTGTCGTAGCTCCAACACCTACCCACAAGGAACCGTTCCAGGCCAAGCCATAACAATTGGCCGAAAAAACGGCTCCTCGACTTGTCCAATTGACACCATCAAACGAAGTTGCCATACTGCTTGTGCCTGAACCGCCCGCAACCCACATCCCGTTGTTTGACCCGTCTTTTCCATACGCTACACTAAAACAAGTATTTGTTATGCCGGTGATGGAGTTTGAAACATTCGTCCAATTGACACCGTCGAAAGAATAGGCAATGGTCCCGTCCGCATAGGGAGCATAGGACACAGTCGGGGCTGTACCGCCCACAACCCATATGGAACCATTGTAAGCAACCGTGTTTCCATTGCCAAAAACAACGTTCTGAATAATTGTGGTCCATGTGAGTCCGTTGTAAGAATACGCAAGACCGCCAGTACCTACAGCCACATGCGTCACCGTTTTTGTCACATAATCGGTCCAGGTTGCTTTGTTCGAATCGTAATCGAATTCGGTGGATGATTGGGCGTCGATCCACAAAGACATGTTATCGACGGATTTCGTAATGTCCAGCACTTTGCCTCTGGCTTTCTCATTGACCGTATAACTATCATAATCCCAACTGAGACCCGTGGCTCCAATTTTGCCGATGGGTCCAAGCGCACCTACGCATCCGGTGGGTCCCGTGGAACCGGTCGAACCGGTTTGTCCCGTCCGGCCTGTAAAACCAGTGAAACCAGTGGTGCCGGTATCTCCTGTGGTGCCGGTTTGTCCCCGGCTACCTGTGCTACCTGTGAAACCGGTGAAACCTGTGGTACCTGTGGTACCTGTGGAACCCGTGGAACCCGTGGAACCGGTCGAACCCGTTCTGCCTGTGAAACCGGTGGAACCCGTGTCTCCAGTGGAACCCGTAGGGCCCGTGGTGCCGGTTCGGCCAGTTCGGCCCATAGGGCCGGTGGTTCCTGTGTTGCCAGTATCGCTGGGTCCGGTGGCGCCCGTGGTTCCTGTGGAACCGGTTGCGCCGTATTCGTTATACAAGATGCGGAACTCGCCCAAATTGACACTGTCCAGAGTATTGGGAGACCCGTTTTGCGCGACCTTGGTGATAAATAACCGATAATATTTATAGCTGGATGAGGGCACTGCAACATTCCAAACATCGTTGGGCTGGCTCACATAGGACGCGTCCAGCGTGGTTGTGTTAATGGTGCTCCACGAAATGCCGTCTCTGCTTCCCAAGAAATACCACTGGCTCGGTATCTTCACATTGGATGCATCAATGTTGGGTGCAATCAAAGCGTAAGAATTGATGCTTTGCCGGAACGCGTCGCTCTCCAATTGGATCCATTCGCCGCTGGTGAATTCTGACAAAATATTGTCGAATTTATAGACGCCCTGACCCAAAATGTTGAACAATGTGGCGTCGTTATTGACCGTGGTGATGTTGTTGAAAAGAGACGACGTGATTCCGTAATCGGAGATGACGCCGTTGGTCCAGTTCAAACCAGCATCTCGAGTATAGTAGAGAGACCCTCCATATGTTAGAACAATCATGTTGGACAAATCGGTCACGTAGAAGGCGCGGATCTGTTTGGACCCTGTGAATGTCTCTACATCCGTGTTGGTGAAAACGGTTTGAAAAGTTTTATTCGTGTAATCAAATCTGTAAAAGTTGTAAGATGGGTCATCAAAACCCGCAATGAAAGCATACTGGTTGTCAAAAATCTTGATGGGCGCGGTCAATGAAATCGTCGAACTGAGTAAATAACTGGGGGAAGTGATTGTACTAATATTGGATGAACTGTAATCGCGAATCACGACAACATCGTTCTCCGACCAAACAAGATAGACATTGGAGACGTCCGGATTATAGAAGATGCGTCGATCCAAGGAATTGGAGGAACTCGTTGTGTAAGTTCTCGAACTGAATGTAGAGCCGCCGTTCTCGGTATAATAGAATTTGGGACTTTGGCCGGCTACGTAGTAGGAGGTTGCGGAACCTTGTGCGCGCATATTACCATACGTGGTGTCGGCCGTAACTGCGCCAGAAAAGGTGAAGGTGTTCAGGTAGCCAGAAGCGTCGGCAACCGACAGACCATTCTGTACAATACTGAATCCATAAGCATTCACGTTGCAGATCTGGTTTATAGAGGCGTCCTCCGATTTCCCGACCCAGTAATTCGTGTAAGTGGAAAGATTGGGCGAAGCCGTGCTCCATGAAACGTCATTTGTGATTCGGACTTGATTTGCGTCCGCTACATAACTGTAGAAGTTGAACGAACTGTCGTTGGCAACTACTTGGACGGTGGCAGTATAAGCCGCGTTGTCAAGTAAATTGGACGCCAACGTTTGATACGTCAAGAAAGAACTGGCGGAACGGTGAAAAATGGCAAAGGTGTTTTTCTCATGAATGGATCTACAAATTGCGAGTGCATTGCCCTTGGTTCC
>Ga0247722_10000641_pt1 | contig 20788 bp, 40 predicted proteins | sample MSEWelMarce3H_FC_FD_189094 | JGI IMG/M metagenome (GOLD analysis project Ga0247722, IMG submission 189094) | Subsurface sediment microbial communities from gas well in West Virginia, United States - MSEEL Well Study Marcellus 3H_FC | ecosystem: Environmental > Terrestrial > Deep subsurface >... | reverse complement strand
AAAACCCAATGGAAACCTTACGCCATACTGCTGTTACTTCTTCCCATGTACGGGCAACGGTTAAACCAAAATCACGCCAATGTACATAATCTACAGGAGCACACTCGTACTCAATGCGTTCTTGATCTTCTTTATGTATGCCACCTTCGGTTTCTGCTTCGTCAATATCTTCTGTAACCTGAAAGCCATCTTCGGGAGCACCGTCAGCTTCACCGCCTTCTTCACCGACAATATGCGGTTCATAACGAACCCAAGCTGTACCACGCCCACCAAGTAAACGATCTTGAACTGACTGTTTCATGGCACTAGCGTAGTCACCATAATGCTCAATCTCGTACTCTAATGCTCGTTCTAACATCATTGACGCTACACGACCAATTGGGTCATTGTCCCTAAATCTGCGGCTTACATCAGGTCTTGGCAACCTTGCAAATACAGCAGGGGTAATGGTTTGGACATTAGACCAAAGGATATTGAACTTGGCGTTAGGATTGTTGCGACTGCGTTGGTCATCACGATAACGCTTAACAATCTTATCGGCTCGCCCTTCCCATTCCTTAAATGTACGCTCATACTGGGCAATGCAGTTGTACCAATCGGTGTATGTATGTTCCATCTTTATTCCTAGGTAAAGTTACCAATTGCTATAACTTCTGCACCAGCACCCGTAGTTACTTTCCAAGCACCATTTTTAGAAAAAGTGTTTACTTCAATGGAATAAACACCGATTGCAGTATTGGCGGCTACTAATACATGGGCTGTTGTATTGTCTAACAGGCTTACAGTAGAAGTAGCTGTAGCGGATACTGTAATAACTAAACGGTGTAAATAATCGCCAATTGCGCCAGTTGTGCCTAATACTTGGGCTGTTTGTGAAGCTGGTACGTGTTCGTAGGGTAGTGCGTAGGTTGCGGCTGCTGTTGTCATTTAAATTCTCCTGTTAATTACTTTGGGGGTTTGATTCCATAATTCTTGCAGAGTTACTTCTGTTTGACCGACATGAAGTCCTTTAATCCTTGTATCTTTGAGGATAGGGCTGTCCTCATCCTTCCATACAATGCTGAGATACCGCATAGCGTCTGCTGAATGACTGGTGAAATCGTGTTTCGGGCGATCTCTAAAACATTTTTTATCATCATCCCACTCCCTTTGATATTGTCTTAAACATTCGATACCTTCTTCACATCTATTATCAAACCAAGTGCGAGTTAATGCAAGTCGTGTTGCTTGTATTCCATCCTGAATTGACAGGTTTGGAACAATTTTTAGATGTTTTATGTCAATTTTTGCAGAAATTTGCTCAATTATGCTCTTACCACCACTAGCTAGTGTTTTGGCTCTAGCGTCATGCGGCAGGTAATGAAAGCCATATTTGTACCCAAATTCATTTTCTTTTTGGTCTAGCAACATAGTGTAAAACGGTATGGATTGACCATTGCTAGAGTGGTGATCCAATACCCGTATCTCACCGTATACCACCTGAAACCACCAAATAGCCGTACTGTCATTGAAACCAAGATCCCAAACGGTATGGCAGGGAAACATCGGGTCATAGTCAACCGTAGTAATACGATCAAGATCGGTGATCCTACGCATTTCCTGACCGTAATACGCCCCAAGGATAGCGGCTTCAAATGAGCATAAGAATTCCTGCTCGTACTGGTTGGTAGACATGGTTGCTTGAGCATCTTCCAATTCAGCTATTGGTAGTAACCCTGATTTATCTGCTTTTAATGTTTTAACATACCAGTTGTCGTTCTTTTGGGCTTCGTTGTATATGTCATAGAACGCATTGTGTCCCTTTGGCGTACCAATAAAGGTAGCCCAACCTTGACGGTCTGTAAGTAAAGGTCTAACAATCTCACCCCATAATCTAGGCTTCATGTCTGCATACTCATCAAGAACTACCCCATCTAGGTATAAACCCCGTAATGCGTCAGGGTTGTCAGCACCAAATAAGCGTATCTTTGAGCCATTGACTAACTCTACCCATAATTCAGATTGATTGGCTTTAACTATGGCTGGCTCTGCAAACTTTAGTAGATAGTCCCAAGCAATGTTCTTAGCCTGTGCGTAGTACGGTGCAATGTAAGCGTATCTGCCGTCAGGTTTCTTTTCCATGACTGCCCTGCGGATCGTGTCGCATATAGTAGCAACCGTTTTCCCTGCTCTCCTATGACATACTAAAACTGCCCAGCGTTGATCTCGTCTATGAAAGTCTAGGAACGCATCCCTTGCCTTGTAAGGGTATTCGTACCTCTTAACTAATTCTTTCAATCTAAGAACTTGTGTTCGTGAATGATCTTGACAGGTTGATCTTCATCACCTGAGTGTTCAGTACGGGCTAATTTAGGCAAGTGATATTCCATGACGCTCTGCAACATACCAAAAGCCTTTTCAGGATTAGGTAATACTATAAATTTATCGTCATCGTTTTTAACGCCAACAGCGACCTGTTCTAGCCATTCTTGCATCTTGTAGGCGTTACCCTCTACGAACTGTGCTATCGCTTCCCTAGCCATTGCTGTGGACTTATTAGGAGTACCTACAGAGCGACCGCCTGTCTTTTTTCTAGTTTGTTCTACTTTAGAATCCATACCTTATCCAAGTGGTTGATTAAGATAAGTTAATTCTACTCTATTTCTGTTTTTTAAACAATTTCTCTAGCGTTGCCTTACGGGTATCTTCATCCACCATAGGAACAGCTAATGCTCCAGCAAGTAAATCAGGTTTGTTTACATCGGCTGGATTAAATGCCGCATATTTAGAACGAACTTGAGCAGGATCAAAAGGAATAACTACTTGATGCCCCGTAGAACCACCTTTACCACCTGTATCAATAATGCCGTTATAACCTAGCTTTTTAAGTTCAGCGGTTACTTTGTCAGGAATAGATGTCCATACATAGGAATTGTTACCTTCTTCAAGGTCTTTAGCTAATGTAGATACCCATTCTTTAGGGCTATATCTGACATCTTTAGACCATTGGTCAGCACCATAGGCTTTTGTTCTAGTGCGGTCATTTTTAAATGCTTCTTGCAATGCTGGCAAAACAGTAGATTTTAATTCATCGGCATTTTCAGTTACCAAGGGATTAGTTATTCGAGCTTTACCCAACATAACCCCTTTAGCAGAACTCCACGGAGCATTTGCTTGGCTAATTTCATAAGGGTAACCAGCTAATTTGTATATGTCAGACAATTCTTTTGGGGCATAAGCGTCTAACATTCCGCTTTCAGCGTATAACTGGCGTAAAGCTGTTAAAGGATTGCCTTTAGCTTCCCGTTGCAAAGTGTAATCAAAATGTTGTTGGCTAAATGGGGCGTTTTCAGCAGATTCATGGACTACAAATTTACCAGTAGCTTCATCAGGAACTTCATATCCAATGCGTCTAGCTTTATCTAGTATTTCAGCTTTCTTTTCTGGGTCTAAATGATACCAAGTTTGTTCTACGGTATAAGGCGTTTTCTGCCGTGTGTAACCTAAGTCTTTAGGCGAAACTTGAAAATAGTTAGCAAAATCTCCCACATCATTAGCTACACGGCTAGTGTCTTGCTTGCCAATAGAATAATTTGAAGCAACATTAGGATTGTCCGTTCCAAATGGCATAGGCCCTGAAGTAGCCCGTTTAGGGTTTAATGTTTTACCTTCAAGCAACCTATCAAGGCGTTCAGTACCGTGGTAATAGTCAATGTAACCTTGTGCGGCCGCCCGTTCTGCTGAAGTGTTCCCTTTTGTTAAACCCAATCCACCTTCTGTTACTGGCAATGCGGCTTGTTTTTCAGCAGAAAGTAATGCTTTTGCAGTTTTTACAGCATTAGTAGTACCCATAAGGTTAGGTACATAGTTGGCAAACTCTGAAAAGGTTGGCCCTGTATCAAACTTACCTGTTTGTGGGTTGTACGGCATGGCGTTTTGCACCATGTAATTCATGTCAATAGCGTTCTGAGCAGTTTTTGCTGGCAATTGTTTAAAGTAATCACCTGCCATTGTTGACAGATTAGGTTGTGTGGGGGCAGGGGCTTGTAACTGACCGTCTTTGGCGTAGCCAGTTTGCCGTAACATTTCTGCCAGCGTAGCCATTACTTGACTTCTTTATCCAAGTCTTTAAGTTTATTAGCTATTGTGGCTCTACGCTCTAACCTTAAACGCTGTTGTTTTTCAAGGGTTGATTCATGCTCTTTGCGTAGCATGGCATCTTCTTTTTTGTATTTGCGGCTCATGTGTTCCATTACATATCCTTCATTTTTTCAGTAATGACATCTTTACGGGTTTTGGCAGATTCTTTAAAATCTTTGGCACTTGGAGCACCTTTAGAACCTACTTTACGCATTTTTTCGCCTGAACCTTCAGCTATCCGTTCACGCTTTGCGTGGATATTGGCATAAAGTCCGTTCTTCATGCTTTTTCCTCAATGTATTTAGCGTAGGCATCTTCTAACTTGGCTTTGCGAGCACCTTTGGCGTTTTCACGCTCAACATTGAGGGCAATAGCAAGTGCCTGTTTTTTAGGCTTACCAGCTTTGACTTCTGCTTTAATATTCTTGCCGACAGATTCGGCTGATCCTGATTTGTCTAATGGCATGATTAAGCCTTAAATTTAAGTAGGTAGATGGTTGTATCGATCTCTTGGGCGATATTGTCAATAAGCTGGCAGATTTCAGGGTCTTGTGGCAGGTCTGACCGTGCTTCTTTTACAAACCGTTGTAAGGATTGCAGGTATGCCAACGGTTCTTTTGGCTGGTGGTAGGTAGCAGGAAAGTCAGTAATCTGACCGTAGACACCAAAATAGGTTTCAGCCAATGTATCGGTAAGACCAATAATATTCTCGTAAAAGTGTCTTAATGCCTTGTGCTTGGCGTAAGACTTGGTAGCCCAATGGAAAAAATGGGTATTAGTCCCCGAATGTAGCAATGTTGCTAGGAATAATGCCATTGACTTTTCCATAAAACGCTCCTTTTAATCTATTTTATAACACTTTTCTAGTAATACCTAGTGCTCTAATTGCGGCATCTACGCTATCTACACGGCTAATTGCACCACCTTTCCACTTGCCCATAAAGTCTAATTGGTCAGAGGTGAACTTGGCTTTTGAATCTCGCTTGATTTCCATAAGCAATGTTTCGCCAGCGTAGCCCACAAGTAAATCAGGACAGCCGTGCTTCATTTCGGCAAGTGACACCACAGTAGCACCAGCTTCTCGTAATGCTTTGACTATCTCTTTGTGGTTTGTATCAATTCGTGCGTATGTCATTGATTTTCAATTAAAATAGATTAGTATTAGCTAACTTTACCATTATAAAGGTGTGGTATGACCAAGCCAGCGTGTAGTGAGCAAGAGTTTATCGCATTGTATAAAGAACATCGATCTCCTACAACAGTAGCTAGGATATTAGGTATTGATCCTAGAAGTGTAATGTTAAGAAGAAAAAACATAGAAAAAAAACACGATATTGTGCTTGAATCTAATAATAATCGGGGTATTCCAAGATTTACTATCCCCGAAAATAAAATACGCTGTGAATACGAATTAAAAAATGGCGTGGTTATGGTGGGGTCAGATTGCCATTACAACCCTAAATATATATCTACTGCCCACCGTGCTTTTGTATATTTTACGAAACAATTAAAGCCGAACATGGTCATCCTCAATGGGGATTTGTTTGATTTTGCGGTAATAAGCCAGCACAACAGGATAGGTTATCAAGACCACCCTACAGTCCAGCAAGAATTAGAAGAAGTCCAAGCAAGGTTAGGTGATATTGAAGCTGTACGCCCTGCTGGTTGTATATTGCACCGCACCATAGGTAATCACGATTTACGCTTTGATGGCAAGTTGTCCAATGTCTTACCCCAGTATGAAGGCGTTAAGGGTATGTGCCTAGCAGATCACTTATACGGCTGGTCGTATAGCTGGTCTGTAATGATTAATAACAATACGATGGTCAAGCACCGTTGGCATAATGGTATTCATGCGGTATACAACAATGTCCTTAAAGGTGGCAAATCAATGGTTACGGGGCATCTACATTCCCTTAAAGTAACCCCGTGGACTAACTATACTGGTGACCTGTACGGTGTTGATACTGGAATGATGGCGGCAGTTAAGGATGAACAGTTCCTATACCATGAAGATTCAAGCGTCAACTGGAGAGCAGGATTTGCAGTTCTTACCTATGTCAACGGTCATTTAATGCCACCTGAATTAGTACAGGTTATTAATGAAGATGAGGGGCTTGTGTTCTTTAGGGGTGAACTATATGAGATTAAATCCTGAAGTATTAAAAAACCTGTATGCAAGCCTGTATTGCTGTTATCCGTTTACTAAATGGCCTATGCCATTGCCTGAAGAAATAGAGTTTGTTGTTACGGCTGATCCTGAAGTAATGGGTACATACCTGCTAGATACGGGCGAGGATTACAGTCATACCATTACTATCTCATCGGGGCGTTGTAGCCACTTCTACACCGTTTTAACCACCCTTGCCCATGAGTGTGTACACATGAGTTTTCACAAGCAAAAAGGTGAAAAGTGGATGCAACATGGAAAACCGTTTAGAACCCGTTGCAAAATGGTAGCCAGCGAACTAGGGTTTGATCCGCTAGAACTTTAAAATATATATTTTGTATATATTGATTGCGTATACATATTAATATCTATATGTATAAAAAACTAAGAAAAGTGTACATATCAACTTGCATATTGTGCAATATGTTACACATTACTTAGCCATGTAATACAAACCAATGTTGGCGGTTGCGTAAGACATATAAGTCACGCCCATAGGTACATTGCCTTTAAAGACTTGTTCTAACCCTATGTAAGCGTAAATCAGACCAGTAACAATGATTAACCAGCTACTCATTTAAAAGGCTTTCCGTTTTCTCCAACAACTGTTCTTCCGAGATAGCGTACTCCCTTTCAAAGCGTTTTCTACCCATGCCGTGAATACTGGTATTTGATCCGCGATGGTGATAGGGGCAGAGCGGAATGACGGGTGCTTGAGAGCGAGGGATATTACCTCGTCTAATGTGATGCAATTCTGCTGGAGTTCCCTCGTTGCCTTGATGCCTACATAATGAGCATCCCAATTCAGCGATTTTTCTGTACTTTTCTTTCTCATTTTTGGTGGCCATTGATATGATCCACGGTCATTTGTTCCAGCTTTTCGCCTGATTCTGCAATGTCAACGCTTAATTCCAGCATTTGTGTGTAGTCCTTACGGTTTAAAGCATCCTCATACATTTTGCAAAATAATTTAAGAATTAAAAATTCTTCGGTTAATTTTAATGGTGTCATTTTAATATCCGATCTTGTGTACGGTTAGATACTTCAAGGGTTTGCCATGTAGCGTGTCTTAGTCGGGCGGCTTCAAGTTCCCACTTTAGCTTTTCAGCGTTTTCTGTAGCCGTACCAATAGAGTTGCATAGGTCTTGGTATTCTTGGCTGGCGTAGGCTTCACGCTCTTGTGCTCCAATAGCTTGCTCACCTGACTTCTTCATCATAATAGATTTTAATGAACTTTTAAAAGTTTCTAGCTGGGCTAATTCACCTTTAGCTTGTGCGTACTTACCTGCGTTTTCAAGAATAAAGTCTATACACTTATTGGGGTCTATCTCTCTCATTTTCCTAATCTCTTTTTAATTAACATTTTTATTTCCGCTTCGGTTTCGGGGTATTGTTGTATTAACTTAACCACCGCATCCCAGCCACGCTTCTTTGCTACACCGATATACCAATCTACAAGATACATTTGTTTTACTGCTTTAGGTCTGTGTATGATCCCGTGGATCATTCCTGCAAATGGGTCAGGTTTGTTCTTCAAGTTGCTTTATCTTCTGACTAATCCGTGCTCGCCATTGTTGCCAACCCTCACCAGCGTAAGCAGGGCAATTAACTTCTTGGGCTTTTTTAGCAGTAAGTTCTTCGCTGGAATACCAAGGCAACTCAGGTTTCTTTAAAGGTTCAATATCCAGTTCGTCATCATAACGCCCAGCCCGTAACCAACTGGCAGGGTATGGAATAAAGTCTTTGGCGGTTTCCTTAATCTTCCAATATTTAAGATGCTGTGGCAGGGCTTCTAAGGCTTTTTCCTGCTCATCGGTAGTCATAGACCGCCAAGCCTTTTCAGCGTCTTTACGAGCCATTTTACGGGGATACAGGGCATAGAACACGGCAAAGGTCATTTGTCTATCTCTACAAAGTTGCCGCTTCAATCAGTTTTTTGTCTTTTTCAATAAAATCTTTGATGATGTCTTTTGCTCGTTGAATAAGTGCTTCATCACCTTCGGGTTTAACTTTGTGAACATCAAGTCCTTGGGTAATAAGACTGATAAGTCCGTGCTGAACAAGGCACTCAAGTCCTTCTTTGTCAAAATCAACTTCAGCATTGGCAGAGCCATCAGCGTTTTCTTTAATGATCTTTACTTGTATTTTCATTGTCTGCAAACTTTAAAATAGGTTTATCCAAAGCAAGTTTAGCTAGTTCTATGTAACGGTCTACTTCTAGCCTGTCCTCGCCACCAATAGCCGCATTGCTGTGTCCAATCGGCTTTCCCATGTTGTCGTAATACACTTCACGAATTTCAAAGTAATCCTCGTATGAATTACTCATGTTTACCAAGCGTAAGTTCCAAGTCATTATTTCACCCAATAAAAGATTAAAGCCATAAAGAGCATTGCCACGCCTAATATGGCAAAGATTCCAACAGAAAAAATTAATATCAAATTTTCAATCATGTTGAAAGTATATGTTAAGTAAACTTAATGATGTCTATTTATTTATAGGTGTTTTCCCTAATGTGTTGCTTTTTTGCCATAGGTTACCCAAAGGTGATAAGCCTTCATCCATTCAGGATGTGTCCCGAACTAATGCTCCCAAAGGTAGTGTTCATTCGATTACAAGGTTGTCTATCACCATTGTCCTTGTATCTTGTGTAGTCGCCACTCAACGCTACGGGGCTTGCTGTCAGGTGTAAACCAGCCCATGTTCTATTCCACGCCACCCATTTAGGTGCTTAATAACGCTTGGAGTACGAATGGGAATGAACAATAAAAAAGGGCTTTAAAAGTGGCTTTATGCTGAAACGGCTTAAGAAATACCTCTTATCTTATTTCCTAAACCCACAAAGTCACTTCTAAAACCCTATCTTATCGAGTGTTTCAGTCCTCAATGTTGATTAGTATAACCCAAGTCTTTCAAAATTAAAATCCCCGTGAAAACCGAATGTTTTGATATTAGACAGTTCACGCTCAAAACTAAAATAACGGGCTATTTCTACAGGGGCAAACTTAATACCTTGATTTTCTAGATACACCCTGTTTAAATGGCAAATTTGGTCATCTTCATTGTCATCAGAATAAACAAAGTTAGGGCTGGCTGTTAGCTGGCAAAGCACTTTTGAGCGTAGGCTAAAGCCACCATTGCCCACTTGTCTACCCATTGGATGCCAAGGCCATACCGCCCCAATGTAGTCATATTCTAAAAATTGATCGTTCCAAGCGTCAGGATTAATAATGTACCCATCCCATTGCACAATCAAAACAAAGTCCGTGTAGATGTGTTTATGCAGTTCCTGAAGGATAAATTTGCTGTACGCTTGGCGGCTATTGATTTGGGGGTCAGTTATAAAGATTTCACCGCCAAAATTAAAGTATTCCTTGCACCTGTCCATTGCCTTTTTAGCCTTGTCAGGCTGTACCGAATCAATACAGCAAAGGGTAATGTTATTCAAGTTCAGGCCAAATTAGCTTGTAATTCTTAGGAAACAAGTTTTTACGGGTAATTAGCCCATGTGATTCTTTTTCTAGGGTGGCGGCTAGAATCACCAGCTTATCGTAAGGAATGTCCCCGTTTTGCCACATAGATACGGCTGGTACTGACACATTGACCAATTTTGATACCCTTGTTGGCCCACCTAAAAGACGAATCATTGCTGTTGCGGTAATTTTATCCATAAGCTATCTTAACATTTTTACAACTATTTGCAAATAAAGTATTGCTTTATGTTTTAAGTTAGCTTAATATCTAAATACGGTATATGCCGTGTTAATTAGGAGAAACTCTTATGAGTGAGCAAGATCAAGACTTTTACAGCTTCCAACAACATTTGGAACGCATCTTTAAAGACCTCGAGGATGGGGTATTTATTACAGCAGATGAGATAGGTGACCTACGCTATGCGTGTGGCCTGCCATCCCCAGTAAGAAAAAACCCTGTATTACAAGCAGTCTTTAATGACTATTTCAACATTTTTAGGAGCAAGCAATGATTATTAGCGATAACAGTAAAGAATTTAAAATAGCCCCAGCAGGGTTACACATGGCTCGGTTGTACTCGGTCATTGACCTAGGGCATCAAGCTACCGAATGGGCTGGAGAAACCAAAATTATGCACAAAGTAGTGCTTACTTGGGAATTGCATGGTAATGACGATAGCGACCAGCCATTACAAACTGACGATAAAAAGCCATTGATTGTGTCTAAGCGTTATACCGTCAGCCTTGGTGACCAAGCTAGATTGCGTCAAGATCTAGAAGCATGGTCTAACAAAAAGATGACCGCAGAAGATCGCAAGAACTTTGACTTGCGTAATTTATTAGGTAAGTTCTGCATGGTCAACATTACCCATTCAGAAGATGGCAAGTACGCCAACATTAGCGGTATTAGCCCCGTACCGTCTGCCTTGCGTAACGCCCAGCCTGAAGGTGTCAACCCTACCCTGCATTTTTGGTTGGCTGAATTTGACCAAGTTAAATACGATGCCCTGCCAAAGTATTACAAGGAGAAGATTACCGAATCAAGCGAATGGCGTGGGCAGAAACAGCGTGAAGCTGATGCCCCTAAGATTGAAAATACCAACCTTGACGATATTCCGTTCTGATGAGCCATCCTAATCAAATGTTCTTTGTGCAATCTGTTAGGGGTTTTTTCCCTGACAGCTTTGCCAACAAAAAAGTCCTAGAAATAGGGTCATTAAACATTAACGGGTCTGTAAGGGAGTTTTTTACAGGATGCGACTATTTAGGGGTAGACATTGGAGAAGGTAGGGATGTAGACCTTGTTTGCAAGGGGCATGAATTAACTTTTCCTAACCTGTCTTTTGATACCGTCATTTCTTGTGAATGTTTAGAACACGATGTGCATTGGGATAAAACTTTTCAAAAGATGTGCGAACTGTCTAAAGACTTGGTAGTAATGACTTGTGCTACTACTGGCAGACCCAAGCACGGCACTTCAGACACTAATGCAGATGTATCACCGTTTACAAACGACTATTACAGAAACTTAGCAATACATGATTTTGTGGACAATTTTGACTTCCACAACATTTTTAAGCATTTTGGCTTTGCTGTTAATTCTGACAGTCAAGATTTGTATTTTTGGGGAAAAAAATGATAGTTAAAGAAAAGGAAGAAAAAAGTGGTCACTTCTATACTAAAGACGGCAGTCCAGCCTATACAGTCATTGGATCGTCTACGGGCAAGGAACGGGCAACAAATGTATCTGATGCACGAAAACTCGGTTTACTGCCCTCAGTTACTACAATCATCGGTGTTGCCAGCAAAGGTGAAGGATTGCTCCGATGGATGCAAGAACAAGCTATCCTTGCCGCGCTTACATTACCTCGCCTAGAAGGGGAAGAAGAAGGGGTTTGGCTATCTAGGGTAATGAAGGATAGTAAGGCTACTGGTAGGGAAGCGGCAGAGCGCGGTACGGCTATTCATAACATCATTGAAGGTTACTTTGAGCAAGTGTATATGCCTGAAAAACCAGCTTACCTTGATGCAATTGATAGTACGCTTAAAGGTGCGTTTGGAAGCCAGCCGTGGCTAAGTGAACGCTCATTTGGTCACCCCTTGGGCTTTGGGGGAAAGTGCGACCTTATGGCTAAACCAATCAACGGTCAAGGTACGGGGTTCATAGTAGATTTTAAGACTAAGACTACCGATCTTGATAAAATTGATGTATGGTTTGAGCATGAACTACAGTTAGCGGCATATCGTGAAGGGCTAAACTTGCCCAACGCTCGGTGTGCCATCGTATTTGTCAACGGCACAACTAACCAAGTAAAATTAGTAGAAGTAGAAGAACCCCAGCTTCAAAAGGGCTGGGAGTGCTTTCAACACTTATTACGCTTTTATCAGGTAAAAAACAATCTTTAATTCCTTCACGGGAACGGGGGAAACGAAAGGAGTACCCCAACTTATTTAAGGTCTGTGCATTTTCAGCCAGTTAAAGGTTTGCAAACCGCCTATTTTTAGGGCGTTAAGCCGCCATAGTAGGATGCAGTAAGTTAGGGTTTTTGCGGCTTTCCACCTAACAGCTAGTAACTGCCAAATACTGCCCTGTATCTTTTTTACAACTAAGGGTTTTCCTTAGATAAATATGTTGACAGGGTTAAGCTAACTTAACTAAACTGGTGTTACTCGATTGGCGAGTGAAATAGAAAAGGAGCATTAAATGAGAACAAACGACCAACTTCTAGCAGATTTAAAAGCAAGCAAAGAATTAGGTTTGCCTTTTGAATTGACTGTTGAAGAAAGGGCTAGGGCATTTGGTGATGCAGAATGGCCTAACCGCGATACAACAGCTAGAATTAAAGAAATGTGCTTAAGATACAAAGCAGGCTTGGCTTTATCTAAAAGCGACATCAAAGAAGTAAAAAAACATTTAAAGGGGAAATAAATGAGTAATAACTATTTATTTTCGATGTACTGCGGTAACACATACCTAGATGTTTATGGGTATATAGATAAAGACGAACCTAGCGTTGGTCATGTAGGCGGCATAGAAATTGAAGATGTCTGCACCTGCGACACTAAAACAAGCGTATGGGAAATGATCCACGCACTCAATTTTGATAAATTTAACGAGCAGGCTCAAATGGCTTGGTCAGAACGGAACGACAAATGAAATACTTACTACTACTCACCCCATTAGCCTTAGCCGCTTGTAGTTCTTTTGAGCCACCCAATGTCAATCTAGAAACGGATAAACAGGCTTTTCACATGAGCCGTGCTCAAGTCATACTGGGTATCACAGAGTGTGAAGATGCTGGTACACGCCCTGTAGTCATTACGGCAAAGCGTAGAATCAACGGTGTTATGAGTGATGTACCTGTAGAAGTTACCTGTAACCCACGCTACAAAATATTTCATTAGGAGATAAACATGAAAGAGTTTATTCAGGGCGGTTTAGTAGCTATTTTGATCTGCGTCATTATTTTTGGTACTAATTACTTAATGCACGGGTATGTAATATGAAACCAGTAGCTTATGCCATGTTTAGGGATGGAGAATATTACGATGCTATTCACCCTGACGAATACATTAAAACGGCAGGGGAGTACGATACGCCCCTTTACACCTACACTCAACCAAAAGATTTAACAGATCAAGAAATAGATAGTTTAATTGCGGATGTTGCTGAAAAGCCTACGGATGAAGATTTGTACGATTTTGCTAAAGCAATACTAAGAAAGGCACAAGAGAAATGACATCAGAACAATTAAAACAATGGAGTGCTGATATTTTGTATTTGCAAGACATAAATAGGAAGCAACAAGCTGAAATAGAAACATTGAAATATGAAAAATCTAGCGGTGTTTATGGCTTGGCAAATACCCTAACAGATGAGGAAATAAACGAACTGTATGCGGATTATCAAAACCCTGACTATTACAGTAGAGAAGTTATTTTTGACCAATTAGGGTTTGCTAGAGCAATACTAAGAAAGGCACAAGAATGAACAATAAATGGACAAAAGAGAATTTTGAAATTTATGATGCCCAGCATCCTGATATATGGGAAATGTTTAAAAAATTCTCATTACAAGTTGCGGCAAGAAGGCAATACTTTTCAGCTAAGTGCGTATTTCATCGGGTACGCTGGGAAACGGCCATTGGTAATACTGGGGACTTTAAAATTGATGACGGTTGGATTAGTCATTACGCTAGAAAATTTGCCAAGGAATACCCTGAACATGAGGAGTTATTTCAGTTCAGAGTTCGTAAAGCAAGCTATCACAACCAATACGCCCCGTTTTAGGCGATCTGCTTGCCTTCTTTAAGGTCTGTGAGGGTTAGCCCACCCGTGTACTGGAAATGGGCTAATTCCTTGAATGAACGCCATCTACCAGCCCATTCCAAACCTGCTTGTTCTCCTAGTTCTCCGATTTTAGCCCATACAGGGTCAGAACCATCCCAATTAGGCTTGCCATTGACCAAAGGTACGACATCAACAGCACAACGCCAGTTATGCCAAGAATCACCAGCTTTAGCATTGGTAACCACCTTTCCTGCCGTAGTCCTACCTTGTTCGTATAAAGCCTGTTGGGATTCATTGTCACGGTATGTTGATGTAACTAGCAAGTCTATACCCTCATCCTTGCAAAGACTAAGAAAGTGCTCTACACGCTCTTTAGCTGGGGGTATCAGGTCATTAAGGCTTCGGCTGTTTAACATTTTTCATGTCCATAATTTTTTCAAGGGTGCGACCACCAAAGTAAAACGACATTATTAACATACCCCATTGGCCTAACAACTCTACATAATTGTTGTTTACCTCAATATCCCAAGCGGACATCATTGCAAAGGTAGAGTAAACAATAAGAATAAAAACAAGGGTAGCTGGTCTAATGTTCTTGGATAGCGTAGAGTCAGAAGCCATGTCAGCTTGTTGTCTTTTAGTAAGCTCTTGCTGTTCTGCGGTATCTGCGGCAATTTGAGCCAACTCGCCATTTTGTTGCATTTCAAGTAATTTGAGTTTTGCTTGCTCTGCCTGTGCTGGGTCAGGAAAGACTTTATCTAGAATCTTACCGCCAATATTTAATAGTGCGTCTAGTGGAAACATTATTTTTTCCCCTTTTCTCGTTCTTCAAGTAATTGCACCTTAACTTGTAATTGGTGAATATCTTTGTAAATTTCTTCTTTCATTGCATGGCGTTTTTCGGCTGAAAGCGGTGAATCAGTTGGTACATTTTCTTTGGTAATTAAAGCTGGCATCTGCCCTTCAATTTTAGTAAGTCGTGTAGAAAAGTCTGATACTTGACCTAATAACCAAGCTAAACACGCTACAACAATTGGCAATACAGCTTTTAAAATGTCTTGAATATTCATATTTACTCTAAATAACTATAAATGGTATATAAAATTATGACTATGGATGCTACCCATGTCCACATTAGCAAATCATCTTTCATCGCCACATACCCCAAGTAAGTTCATAAGAAACCCAAGCGGCAAATAAATAACATAACAACATAACACTTTTCATTACCCGTCTGTCGTGTTGTTCTAGATACTTATCACGCTTATCTTCCCATTGCTTTCTAGCTTTAATACCTTGTATTTCTTCCCAAGCATTACTGCCGTATTTCTTGGTTATTTGTTCTTTTATCCGTGATTCTGACTGCCTAGCTATTAAAAGCCTTTGCCACTCATCTACAGCTTCAATAATCGTTGTTGTATCAAAGTTAACTTGCCTAGCTTTTTTTCTTGCATTTGCCCTGTCTTTTGCCGCTTTATCTGCTACTTCCAGTACCCCGTCTATTGCTTTAGATAGTTCTTGACTAGCCTTTACAGATTCATTAATGCTACTAGTGACTTGCTTGACACCATTTGTAATTCCGAATGGGTCTGACACATTATTTGCCTGTCACCCAATGTGAAATAAACCCAATAAAGGTAGATATGGCAGATACAACCATCATTCCTACCCAAAATCCACCTCGACCTTTATTGGCTAAAGCAAGCAATTCTTCCATGCCTTCTTCTAGCTTATCTACTTTGGCGGTAAGTTGGTCAACCTTTTCCCAAAGTTGGCCGTATTTCACAGGGTCAATTTCAAATGACATATTAGCCTAATGCTTTAATTTCATCTTCGGTTAGACCAAGTGCGGTTAATTTAGCTAGTGCTGATGCTTTAGCATTTATTGTGTCTTGAATTGCATCAATAATGGCTTGTTTTTTAGTTTGATTAACAACTACTTGACCATTTACTAATTCCCAAGCATCAAAATAATTAGCATCTTCACCTTGTGGCAATATGCTGTTATCAACAATAATTGCACCTGCTGGACAGTCTTTTGCCAATACTTCTTCAATAGGAAGTTCGCCTGTAGGAATACAAACAGATACACCATTATTGAAATTTGTATAAATAATTACTTGTGCCATGATTTATGCCCCAAAAATTGCAACATTAATATCAAATTGATTTAAAAGTGCAAGATTATTTCCAGCTAATATCCAAATATCACAAGCTGAAGTTGTTTTATTATTGTATGCAGTAGTGCTTGACAGTCCAGTTCCAGCAAAGCCTGTTGTTGTTGTACTACCAGTATTTCCTGACGATGTTACAGGAACATAATTTGCGTTTGCAAAAGATGTTGTAAAGTTTAAAGTTACTTTTCCTGTTGAATTATATGTTATAGAACTGATATTAAAACTTTGATTAATAACGCTTGCACCGCTACTAATATTAAAATTTACCCATGCTTTTGCAGTACCAGATGAAACAGTAGGTGCGGAAGAAACCCAAGTAGTTCCATTAGAAGTTAAAATATTTCCTAATGTGCTTGGAGCCACAAATTGTGGTGCAGAAGTGCCATTACCAAGCAAAACATTATTTGCAGTTAGTGTAGCCGCACCTATACCACCCTGTGCTACCGTTAAAGGTGTAGTTAGACCAGTAATAGAAGTAATGTCGCTGTTGGCACCTGATTTAGCGGCAACTAAATTAGTGCGTGATGTAGTAGCATTAGCAACATCTGACAAATTTGATGCTTTTAACAAAAATAAAGCACCGCTAGGAATTTGATTAACTGTGGCGGCATCGGTTGATGCTATTCCATCAGCTAACCCTGTAATACGATTAGCCCCCATTTTAAGGTTGCCAGTAGCGGTAGTTTGTCCGTCAGACGCTAGAGATCCTGTAAGGGCAGTAGCAATATCTGTAAGGGTGTTATTAGCCCATGTGCTAGATATAGTTGTTCCTGTAACTACTGGATTACCAGCAGGTAGGGTATATGTACCCGATCCGTTTCTACTCATTTTGTTTTCCTCAATGCGTCTGCCATACCTTCAGGCGTATAGTTTACTGATTCTTTAACTTGCTTTTTGATACCCATTTCTTTAACTTTTTCTAATCCTTGTTTTACGCCAATTACACGGGCAACAGGAAGTAAAGCAACACCATCTAAAGCCTTCATTAAAGCACTAGAAGTATTGGAGTAATTGACAGCACCTTTAAGCGGAGCATTTACATTAAGGGTAGTTTCGTACAGGTTTCTAATTTCGTTAGCACCTGCTTTACCAAAAATGTAGTCCAGTTTGCCGTCTTGATCTATTTCGTTAAGAACTGACTTAAATTTAGCAGGGGAAACAACGGGATTGCCAAAAGAATCGACATCAATAGACGATGTAACCTTGTCTTTAATGTGCTGAATTGTTTGACCTTGTAGTTCTTTCCACGCTTGTTGACCTTGTTGACCACCTTTTTTAAGGGTTAGACCAAGAGTGGCAACATCATCCCTAGAACCATCCAAAATAGAATGTTTAAAGACATCTTCAAACGCTACGGCACGGTCTGTAGTGCCTTTTTTGGTACGCAATAGCTTGTCAATTGCACCCACATCTTCAAACTGCCTAGAATATTTAGTGCGTAAGGCTCTAGCTGTTTGATAAAGTTCACCGCCTTTGTTTTCGGTAGCGGCATTAATTAATTTTTTCATTTCTCCAGCGTGCATCATGCCTACCGCATCGCTTGGATCGTAGTTTTTATTAATAAACTGGAATATATCTTCCATTGAATTAATAGGAATAGTTTTAGTGCCTGTTGGATCATTTACTTTTAATTGCTCATCAACCGCATCCAAAATAGGGGCTAATTTAGCCCTAACAGTAGGGGTTTGTTTGGCAATATAGGCTTCTAAAGGTGCATAATTAACAGGTTCTTGCATTTCACCTGATGCCCTAGCTTTTGTGTAGGCTTCATTTATTAATTTTTTAGCATCTTTGGATTGCTGTACTAATGCAGAATCAACAACCTTACCTGTTTCACGCAGACCAAAGGTTTCTTTACCTGTAGCGTCTACATAAGCATCAAAGTTTTGCAAAATAGCGTCATTGGCTTGTGCTTTGCCTACAATTAAAGGTTTGCCAATAGTGTCAGGATATAACTTGGCTGTTTCAGCTTCAAACTGCTGGGTAGCTAAATCACGCTCTGCCATGCCTTTAGTTAGGGGAACTTTTACACGCAAGTTTTGAGCAGTTTCAAAACGGGTTCTAGCTTCAGGTACTTCTGCCGCACCTACGCCAGCCATCGTTGGTTCTCTACGCAAAGCACTTGCAATTCTTGATGTAACGGGTTCAACTGCACCAGCTATTGTGCTTGTAACAGGTTGCACGGCTTCTTGAATCATCTGACCTTCATTGCGTAATGCTCCAGCCATTCTTCTACCAGCAGGAATCACGGATTCTTGAATCATTGGGCGTATTGCACCTGCCGCTTGCATAGCAGATGGAATCTTGCCAATTACAGGGGTAAAAGCAGGAATCTTAGCCGCAGTCAACGCTTCACCAACAGCACCCAAAGCCTCTTGAGATACAGGGGAAGTAGGTTGGTATTGCATTGCTTGGCTTGCTTGTTTGTAATACTTGTTAGCTAATTCAGGGGCGTTTTGACCCGTGCTAATAGCTTCAGGAATACTTCTAGCAACGCCATAAGCCATAGATAATGGCTCAGTAACCATTGCTCCAGCAATAGCCGTAGGGACTTCGTACAAGGCTTTTACTCGATCCATCATTGTTACTGGTCTAGCTTGTGGTTGCGGATTGACTGCATTAGGGCGTGAACCTACAACGGTAGGAACATCAGTATTAATGACATTCCCAGCATTAGGAGATTGCGATAGTTGATACCTAGCCAACAAATCTGCCTGAGTTACATTATCAGGCACATTTTTGACTAAAACGCCATCGGGCATCCTTACATCCATGCTTATCTTCTTCCTGTAGGTAAGCTATTGAAATCAACTTCTTTTTTAGGGCCTAATGAAACTTTACCTGTGTCTTTAAGTTGAGTATCAATGGTATCCCAATCACCATTAGGGTAATATTTTTTCTGTAAATTAACCATTTGCTTCATAGTTGCAAGGCGAGATTCATTAGGAATGTTTGTGTTTCCTAGATCACCAGCTAATTTTTGATACAAAATAACATCAAGAACACCTTGTGGGCCTTCAAATCTTGGTTGCTTCATGGTCAAAGCACCTGAAAGCATTTTTAATTGTGCATCTGCTTCTGATTCTTGTTTTCTAGCACCAAAAGGCAAATTAAATGCTTCACCAGTAGTTGTAACTACATTAGATAAAAATCCTGAACTTGGTGCGTTAGAAGCCAAAATCTTTCCTGCTTCTTTCATTAACTCAAAACTGTCTTTAGCATTAACAACATTACCTTGTTGTTTTTTGCTAAATTCAAGTGCTAGTTCTCTATTTTGTTTAGGACTTAGCATTGGGTCAGGTTGGTATGCTGGGATTGTGCTTGGAGCAAAAGCTGGTTGACCTTGAGGTTGACCCATAGGTACACCTGTGCGAACCATAGGCTGACCACCGCCACCATAACCAGTAATTCCTTCATCAGCCAATCTAGCGGCATCAGCAGGGCTCATAGATTTAGGAATTCTTTGCAATACTACAATTGGATTGTTTGGATCACGCAATTCAATGGCTGTACCAGTATCAATTTGCAATGGAGCACGGGGTTTACCTGCCCCAGTAAATACAGGTTTCATAGTAATTGGATCAATTAAAGTATCTTCTACACCTACTTTTATTGGGCCTTCATTCATCTTGCCAAAAGCAAATTGTCTTTGTGCCGCAGATGCTTTTGGATTTGCATAAAGATTTGCATAATCAACTTTTCCAGCTTCTTTTCGTTGGTTAAAATCAGCCATAGCAGAAATTTCATCTGCTCTTAACTGCTTTGCTAAATTAATTTGGGCATCTTCGGCTTCTTTAATACCACGCTGACCAACATAAGTATTAGCTAAACCAGCTAGATTTTGAAATATGCTAGGGGCAACATAGCGACCACTAACCATCTGACCTTGTGGCTGTTGCATACCCTGTTGCATCAACATTTCAGCCATTTTTTGTTGGCGTAATATTTTTTGTTGCTCCAACATCTGTTCGGGGTTTAGTGTTCCAATATCAGCCATTGTTAATTCTCTCCTGTGCTGGTTGTCGGTACTTGACCTCGACCAAATCCACCGTACACATTTTCAGCACCGTATTGCATCATTTGGGGAATAGAACTAGCGTAATTACCTAGTTTGTTTGCTAAACTTTGTGGATCTTTATTACGCAACGCTTGGGCTAAAGCCATAGGGTTCATACCACCGCCCTGAGATTGACCAGCTTGGTTCATTAACTGGTTTTGCTGTGCAAGTGCGGCTTGTTGATTGGCTTGTTGCTGACCAAAGTTTTGAAACACGGGTTGCAATCCACTAACATCTTGCATTGGTTGTTGGGGTAGGATGTAAGGATTCATAGTAGTCCGTAATCTACGACTTTATAGCCGTCATTTAGGGTTTTAACTGCGTAAGGATATACCTGCTCTACTTCTTGAGCCATGTAACCATAATGAACGCCTGATCCAGCTAATTCATGGTCTTTAAACTCAGGTTTATATTCATACTTATATATTGTCAAGCCGTTGTTGGCTATACCAATAGGCTCAATGTTTTCTTTAGTACGAATATCTGACATTAATGCCGCACCACCA
>Ga0247722_10000640_pt1 | contig 20796 bp, 19 predicted proteins | sample MSEWelMarce3H_FC_FD_189094 | JGI IMG/M metagenome (GOLD analysis project Ga0247722, IMG submission 189094) | Subsurface sediment microbial communities from gas well in West Virginia, United States - MSEEL Well Study Marcellus 3H_FC | ecosystem: Environmental > Terrestrial > Deep subsurface >... | reverse complement strand
GTATATTTTTTTATGGATGCTATTCACGATATTAGTGACATTATTATTAATAATTCTTTTTTCGCTGTTTGTTTTTTGCCCCCCAATTTCTCTATTTATTTTTGTAGAGTCATTAAGAAATAATAATTTGGGTTTTTGTGATAGTATTTTGTTTTGGGTTACCATTATATATTTTTTTTTACAAACAAGTTTGTTTTTAAATAAAAATGGTTTTTTTACATTTTCAAAATTTTTAAATTCAGAATCATTTTGATTTGTATAAAATATATTCATAAATATTATTAATATATTTTATTTTATTTTTTATTTTATAACTATTTGGATTGTCCTTGTCCCTATCCTTGTCTTTCTTTTATTCTCTGCTTTTAATACATTTTTTATCGATCTGCATGGTTTGGCCTTTTTCATCTTGAGGAACTATTTTAATAATGCATTTTGATTTTTTTCCATATAATGGCTCAGTGCATCCCTTTTCCTTTTTAAATTTTGCTTGTAACTTTTTATATTTAAATACCTTGGGGTTTTCTTCAGTACATCGAGATCGAAAATGTTCATAACGCTCTCTCACATCACAATAACTAAGACCTGACTTTTTATTCAACATTTTATTAACAAGCTCATGCAAGTTATAAATATATCTTGAAAAACTTTCACGATTTTTCATGTGATTTATCGTTAAGGGCATTTGTTTGAAATTGGTTTGTAAGTTTTGTCTACAAATTTTACATGGTAGAACATATTGTAAAGACATAACATAATCTCTGTAATGTTGTTTATCTTCATTTGTAGGATTTATGGGATAGTTGAAGCTCATTGTATGTAATGAGTGCCATATTGCGGGTCCCCACACAGATGTTAAAAATCCATCACCCGAATAGTAATCACCTTTTTTAAATACGCGATGTTTTTTTGTTTTATTATGGTTCTGTTTGTTTTTACGCGTCTGTGTCATATTATATAACAATATAATAATATATAACAATATATTATCATAATATATAATAATGAATTCATCAACATCTTCTTCTGTAATTATTGTTGAATATGCTAAAACAACCCAAAATGTATGCTTGTGTATAAGCATATCCGCATTATTAATAATGTTATTTATATTATCCCCGCTAAATTCCTTTGTTTTGTCTTCTATTTTTGGAAAAGTTATAATTTTAACACTTTTAGGATACACTGTTTTCTATAACATAACAAAAACAAGTCATTTTGCGAATAATTATGACATTGATATGTCATTCAATGACTGGAATCCGATCAAAATAAATATTATTTGTAGTTATATATTTTCAGGGTTTCTACTGGTTCTTATGCTAACTGTATTTCAACAATTATTTAGATAAGTCCCCTTTATTTGAAATTATTGTAACCGATTTATAGTGTTTCATATATCCCGAACGAACTTGTATTATTTTTTGATAATAGGTTTTGTCATCCTTACGGTCTTTTCTACTAATTATATGTATTCTGCCGTCAATATCTCTAACTAACATTATCTTATTCTTGTAATACAATATTAAATTATATTTATATTCGTTTAAAACATATTCTAATTTATTCTCATTTAATATATATAAGATATGAATTCAATTGAAAAAGGAGGACAAATAAAGCAAGGATTTTTACAGACAGCAAAGGATACTCTATTTAAATACTGGTGGGGGGTTCTTTTGGTGATCGTATTTGGATTTTTAGGCTATCTTGCATACAAACAATTTGTAGATGACAAAACAGTATTTAAGGCAAATAGAGAACACGTACCGATAGATCAGAATTCAAATAAGACTGCGACCATGATGTTGTTCTATGTTGATTGGTGTCCTCACTGTAAAACAGCAAAACCAGAATGGGAGGATCTTAAATCAGAATATGAAGGAAAAAATATTAATGGCTACACTCTTGTATTTACTGAATACAACTGTACTGCAGAAACTCCGGAAAATGAAGAGCTAATGAACAAATATAAAATTGAAGGATATCCAACTATTAAGTTATTAAAAGACAATCAAGTTATTGAATATGACGCAAAACCAACAAAATCAACAATGTCTCAATTTTTACATACCATTCTATAAATTATTTTCAACAACATTTATAATATCTTTAGTGTTTTCTGTGAGAGACTGTTTTTTATTTAAAAATAATTTAGCATCATCAAATCCCCTTTCAATCCATTGTCTTCGCATATCCGAACTACGAATAGACGCTTGTATAACATCTAATGTTAAAAATTGCTCATCATTAATACACTCCACTTGATTTTCAATTTTGTCTCTTTTTATATTTTTATATATATAATTCATCGCATTTATAAAGAAGCCAATTGCAAAATCTATAACAGAAGAATCATTTGTTATTATATTGTTTTTATATCCATTATTTGTATCATCCTTTATAGGACGATAAAATGTTATACCCAATATTTCATTTGGATCATTATGTTCTTTCAAACAATAAGATAATGGATAATTAGACATTACACCGCCGTCAATGTAGCAACCATCATCTAAAAATGTCGGCATAAATATTCCAGGTAAGGCACTCGACATGGTTAAAGCATGTGTAAGTAATAAATCAGGATGAGTTTTATACGATATATCAATTGTTTCAAAGTTATTCAATTCAAATGAATACAAATGGAATTCTATTTTTGAATATTCATAGAATTCTTTCAAAGTAATGCCTAAGGATAAATCTTTTGCTTCCAATAATGGTTTAAATATTATTTCTGCAAGCTTCTTATCAAACAATCCCTTATTATAGAACGCATCAAAAATTTGCTTTCCACTTAGAATAAAAGCATCATGCCAGGGACGCTCAATAATATATTTATTCAAAGTAGGCCAATCATATTTTAGGCAAAGAAATGCTCCAATAACGGTTCCTATAGAGGTAGCATAAATGCTCTCGATTTTTTCTATTTCCCAAAACTGTTGGTCATGTAAGTATTCCAAAGCACCTAAAAATTGTAATCCAATAGGACCCCCTCCAGCAATTACAAGATGTTTTATTGTCATTAATAATGGTTGGGGTTATATTTTTAAATATTAAATTATTAACTTATTTAAATCTTGGAACACTTATTGTAGATTATGATTTATTTTAAGACAAATATAAATTTTATTTTCTTCGAATCATTTAAATGGCCAATATATTTACCTTAGAAAACTTTTCTGATTTTTCTGAAAAAATAAATATTGACGAGCTCTATGAAAAGAAACGACAATTGGATATGAGTAAGATGGAACTGTTTAAGAAAATTCTGAATCGAATCCACGTGAGAATTCGAACTACAGCAAGACAAAATATTCACGAAAAATTTTGTTGGTTTGTCGTACCTGAAACAATCATCGGAGTTCCCAGATATGATCAAGCCGCTTGTATAGCATATTTAATGGATACACTACAAACAAATGGATTTCAAGTACGTTATTTTCACCCCAATACTATTTTAATATCATGGGATCATTGGGTTCCCTCTTATGTCAGAAATGAAATTAAGAAAAAAACTGGTATTGTTGTCAATGAATATGGTGAAAAAATTAAGGACGAAAAAGAAATGGAGGATTTAGAAGAAGATACAGAAACAAATCAGAACAATCAAAATATACAGCAAATTAAGAATAGCAAAAAATATACTCCAATCAATTCGTATAAACCGTCTGGTAAATTAGTATATAGTGAAGATTTATTAAACAAAATAGAAAACAAAATAAATTAATTATTTATATTTAATATTTATATTTAATATTTATATTTAATATTTATTTATTATATGACAACAAAACGAAACAAAATAATTATAAACAGAACAAAAAAATGCAGGCCAACAAATTCACAGTTACGTGTATTCTGCCGTGAAGCAGCAAATACATTTAATCGTTTTGAACCGGAATATGAAAAAACGATAGAGTATAATCTTAAAAAAAAACATGTCGATATTCAAAAACAATTAACCAAAATTATTAAAACTCCCCTTTCATCTCCCCTAATAACACCGAAAAATGATTTTTACACTTATATTAACTACGCCTGGATAACAAAAAAACATAAGGAACTCAAAAAGGAGCAAAAATATTATGTTCAAGTAGATAGTTTTAGAATAACGCAAGAAAAAGTGTATTATGAATTAATCGATCTCGTTAAAACATACATTAAAACATACAATACGCCTAAATCTATCGCTATAAAAAACGTATATGAATCTTTATATAATTTAGATAATGATGCTACAGAAGAATATGTAGGCTGGACTGTCAAAAACATTGATCGTATTTTTGAATCAAATTCTCTTTATAGATTGTTGGCGGAAATAAACCAGAATGAAATTGTTTCATGGGGATGTCCATTAGTTTGGTCTGTAATGCGTGATGACAAAAATTCAAGAATATACAGAAGCTACATTTCTGCGCCACAATTAACTGTATATGATTATACCATATACATTGAAGATACACAAGAAGACCAAGAAACACAGCAATATAAAAAAACCTACAAACGAAAATATTTACAATACATTGATCAGATATTTACTGCATGTTTGGGTCAAAACCATGGATTAAAGGCAACCGATGTATGGGATGTGGAATATGATATGTTAAATGCGTTAGGATGTGATAAAATAAAGAAGGATGATGAAGATGGATATAATTTAGTAGATAAAACTGAATCAATCAAGCTATGTGGTTTGGATTGGGAAGAATTAGCAAAACAAATCGGTTACAAAAAGATACCTAATAAATTTGTATGCAGCAGTTTAAACTATACAAGTTGTATATTAAAATTACTGACTACCGATGATACCTGGAAAAGTTTGAAGTGGAAGACATACTATTACTACATTGTATTTCGCCAATTAATACGATTTCACAGCAAATGGAGAATTATTCATTTTAATTTTCATGAAAAATTTGTTCAAGGACAGTCTATTCCTTGGCCAAGAGAAATTTATCCTGTCTTTGGATTGTCTCTTTGTTTTAATACTTTTTTGTCTCATGAATATATTAATAAAAATAAAAAGCAACAACATATTGATTATGTGAATAATATGGGTCAAGATTTACTAACTGTGTATAAACGTATTATTAACCGTAACACATGGTTGTCACCCAAGACCAAAAAATATGCGCTACAAAAATTAGAACATATTGATCTAATTATAGGATACCCAAAAGTTATGCGAGAAGATCCTATATTAAGTTATAAACCCAAGGGAGCATATCAAAATCTTAAAAAAATCGCAAGATGGCGTTACAAAAAACTAATTGAATTAGATAGTACCAATTCAGATGAAGATATTCCGATTATTGATTGGTCACAATTTAAATTAATTGGAAAACAGCCATACGTTGTGAACGCATATTATACTCCAAGTGAAAATTCAATTTATGTTCCTTTAGCCTATCTACAAAAACCATTTATTGACTTGGAAGAACGAGGAATAGAATATAATTTAGCTCATGTTGGATATACATTAGGTCACGAAATGTCGCATTGTTTAGACGATATGGGTAGTCAATATGATTATAAAGGAAATCGTTTTAACTGGTGGACAAAAGAAGACCGTGCTGTATTCAATAAAAAAGTGAAGGATGTTATTAAACAATATGAAACATTTGCGGCATATGATGGAATTAAAATGGATGCTTCTTTGAGCACAGGCGAAAATTTAGCAGATATATCTGGTTTAGCAATTTGTCAAGAATACCTAAATGATTTTCAGGCGAAAAATGAAGATGAAATACCAATACGAGCATTATCATTCAAGGCTTTTATTGTTTATGTTGCTATACAAGCGCGTCAAAAAATATTCGATGAAGCAATTAAGGCCCAGTTAAAAACAAACCCACATCCATTGGATAAGTATAGAACAAATTGTCCTTTAGCAAGATTAGAACTATTTAGGACATTATATGATATCAAGGAAGGGGATCGTATGTATTGGCCTTCAACGGATACAATTTGGTAGAAAAATAATTATATTTTATTATTATTATTATCTTTATCTTTAAATAATATATAATGGCTACTCGTCGTCGTTCTGCTTCTCGTGGTGCTTCCCGTTCTGCTTCTCGATCAATGAAACGCGCTGCTGCACGCGGTGCTTCCAAAGCTGCTTCCCAAGCAAAATCCGCGGCTCGCGGTGCTTCTAAGGCTGCTTCCAGAGCCGCCTCTGCTGCCCGCGGTGCTTCTGCTTCCAAGGCTGCCTCCGCTGCTCGTTCTGCTCAAGCCGCTGCTTCCAAGGCAGCATCTGCTGCTGCTGCCGCTGGACGCGCTGCTGCCCGTAGCGCCAAAATGGCGGGGGGGGTATAGTGTTCGCATTTAGGGCCCCTCGGCTGTTGATAAAAATAACATTTTATAATTAACAAATCAATATTATATTTAGAAAATTTTTAAATATAATTTAAAAGTTTTCTTAGTTTACATGACCTGCCCTCCATGTATCGTTTCGCTTCCCAAAGATCCGCAAAAAATGTCGGGGAAATGATTGCAAACATGGTTTGCCATATTGTTTTTAAAACACAAAAAAACTTTATTCAAAAATAAATATTAAATTGTATAATTTTATTATTTTACCTCTAAATCAACGGTTATCTTGATAAGTAAGACTAACAAGCACATTATTATTAAATATCAGGAAACAATTGATTAATTTTGAAGAATTGAGTTATTATAGGTTGCTTTAATTGCTTTGTCTGATCTATTTTTTTTGCGGATGGTATTTTCACTAATACCTTTGTTTGTTTTTTTTTTGATGTTTTCGTCGTGTCATTTTCTAATTTAATTTCTTCTATCCAATCTTCATCTAAAGTGACAATCCCATCTTCTTCTATTTCTACAGTGGGCTTGATTGATTCTTTTGGATTCACATTTTCCAGCGCCAAATTAGATAACTCGTCGGCACGTTTATTATATTCTCGATACACATGATTAAATTCAATGTATTTGAATTGCGTTTTTAATTCTATTGCTTCATTATATAACTCGCGTAACAAATCAGAATTCACCTTGAAAATTCCATTTACTTGATTAATAACTAACAAACTGTCTCCCAAAACACATAATGAATCTATTCCTTGGCTTAAAGCAGCTTTTAATCCTAAAATGAGAGCTGTGTATTCTGACTGGTTATTCGTTTTACATCCGATAAATTTACAAGAAGACCATATTTCTTCATTGTTTTTATATATTACCATACCAGCTCCTGCTAATCCTGGGTTGCCTTTACTGCATCCATCAAAATTCAAAATGTATTCACATATTGGAAATATTTTAGCATCATTTTTAAAAGACTTATTTCCTATTTTTTTTAGAGGGTTTAACTGCTTAACTGTGTTCGAAATCATATTTGCGATATATTATGGTTAATATTATTATTGTTATTAATATATAATAAATTATTTCAATTTATTATATTATTATAATAAAGATATGTATGTAGTTACACATATAAATAACAATATTTCTTTAAAAACAAAGGTATTAAGATCTCAGCAAGAAATTATAAAAGGGATGATGGGTCGTAAATTTACAAATGAGTTTTTAGCATTGCTCTTCGTAATGGGACGTCCTAAATCATCGTTTTGGATGAAAAACTGTATCGTCCCACTTGATGTAGTTTTTATAAAAAATAGTGTTATTACTAAGATTTATCATAACTGTCCTCCATGCACAGGAGATGTGTGTAAAAGTTATCCAGGAGAAGGTGAATTAGTTATGGAATTACCAGGAGGATTTTGTAAGGATTTAAAAATAAAACGAGGCAATAAGATCTTCTTTACAAAATAAAGGAACTTTTGTAAGAAGACAGTTAGTAAATTTTAAAATTAAAATTAAAATTAAAATTAAAAATAATAATAATATAATTTAATAATTATTATATTATTATAATAAAGATGCTAACCTGGTTTCTAACCGCATTGTCTTGTTTTCTATTTGTAAACGTAAATGGCGACACAGAATGTCCAATTGTATCCACCATTGAAGACAGAAGAACTAACAAAACTACATTTCGTCTCGTTCAATATAATGTAGAATGGTTGTTTATTGATTATTATAGTTCAGCGAATTGTCCTGGAAATGGATGCACGTGGAAAACAGTACAGGATGCGCAAACTCATTTATCCTATGTTTCTAATATTTTTTCCGATTTAGAACCTGATCTAATCAATTTTTGTGAAGTAGAAGGATGTGATGAGTTAAATATGGTGATAAATGGAAGCACTGTGTATAAACCATATTTAAAAAAAGGTACAGATACAAGTACTGGACAAAATGTCGGTATGATAACTAAGATAGATCCACTTGTTAGTTTATATCGAACTGAGACTAAGATTTCTTATCCGATTCCAGGTTCTACTTGTGGATACACTGGATCTCCAGGTAGCTCAGGTGTTAGTAAGCATTATATTACAGAGTATAATTTTGGAGGATTACAAACAGCGTTTATTTCTGCTCATTTGCTTGCCTATCCAACAGATACTGCTCGTTGCGCACAGCGAGAAGCACAATCTCAAGTATTACAAAATGTGATTTATAATTATATTATAAAAGGATATGAGATTATTTTGTTAGGTGATATGAATGACTACGATGCAGAAGTGTTAGATATTAATTCTGATAAGCCTATATCAAAAGTGTTAGATATATTAAAAGGATTAGAAGGAGAGTACAAAGGGAAATACAAACTAACAAATATCGCAAGCAGAGTGGCTCAAAATGAGAGATTCAGTGACTGGTGGGATTCAGATAATAATTGTGCAACAAATTCGATAAAAGATTTATCTATGATAGATCACATATTGGTATCATCAAAAATAAATAGCAAAATTGTCAACGCATATTTATACCATGAATATAAAGAATATTGTGGCAAATGGAATTCCGACCATTATCCAGTTGTAGTAGATTTTGTGTTTTAGATATAAAGTATTCTAAATATATTCACAAACGATAGCAATATATTCTTTGTTTTCATTTAAAATAATGCGAAATGGTTTGCCACACCCATAAATCATATTATTACTAACATAGTGATCACAATCCTCTTTGGTAGAATGTGGATTTATTTGTTGCCCATTGGAAATAAAGGTTCCGTGTCTAAAAATATGACAATTTAATTTTTCGATTAAAATGATGGCTTCACAATGGGGACAACTAACAACAATATCTGTTGTTACTTCATTCGCTATTTGTTCCATTAATTGTTATAATTATAATAATTATAATTATTAAAGTTATTATAATTATTAAAGTTATTTTTGTAATTTTTATATATAATGATGTATTATAATGGAAGACGTTTTTACAAGAATATATGAATATAGATGTTGGGGAAATAATAATAATACAGAATATAATGGTAGCAGTGGATCGGGTAGTGATATAAATTATAACAAAGAAAATTACATACCTTTTTTGAAAAAATTTATAACCGATAATAATATAAAAAATATTGTTGATTTAGGTTGTGGTGATTTTAGATGTGGTAAATTAATATATGACGATTTAGATATAATATACACTGGTTATGACGCATATAAAAAAGTAGTAGATTACAACTCAAAACAACATTTATTACCTAAATATTCTTTTAAACATTTAGATTTTTGTAATAACAAAGAAAGTATCATAGATGGAGACATGTGTATTTTAAAAGATGTTATACAGCATTGGAGTTTAGATAATATTTATAAGTTTTTAGATTATTTAGTTGAATGTAAAAAATTTAAGTACATATGGATATGTAATTGCTGTGATCAAAAACAACATGATATAGATATTAATAATGGCGGTTGGAGAGAATTAAGTTGTGACTATCTTCCATTAAAAAAATATAATCCAACAAAATTATATAATTATCATTCTAAAGAAGTATCTGTTATAGAAATATATTAAATATTTAATTACTTATCTACAATCTAAATCACAGGGTGGCATAATAAACGCATCGATTTGCTCGATCCAATCACCAACTACATTGTTATTTTTAAATATATCTTGATTTCCATCCAAGATCAACTGTTTTCTAAATAAAACCGAATTGGGATGTAAAAACTCTTCGTGATATTTATGACACTCTTCTAAATATGCCAATGGAATTAATTCTTCTCCTTCTCTTGCTCTGGTATGTATCCTTTCATAACATTTTGTAGGATCTGTTTTAATGTATATTACATTATCTACTTCAAAATCCTTGGCAAACTCATCGAACCACATTAAGTATATTTGATACTCAACCTCTTTGATTTTTCCTTGGTCGTATAACATTTTCGCAAAAACATATTTATCTGTATATAAGCTGCGCTCTGTAATAATCGTGATTTTTTTATCTGAATTTGCTCTTGCGATTTCTCTTAATCCGGATAATCTGGAAATATACGCCATCATCTGAAATGAAAACGCATACTGTTCTTGATCCTTATAAAACAAGTTTAGTATAGTTGTTCCATTGGAGTCCTTAATATTTGACCATTTATCTACAGGTTCACACGCAAAGATTACATTTGGATTGTTTTCATAATGTTTTTTTACACGTTCCATCATTGTAGTCTTTCCTGACCCAATACTGCCATCGAACGAAACAACTTGAATTTTTTTCGAGATTTGAGACATTTCTGTATTTGTTATATCATATATGAATACTTCTTTTTAACCCTTTTATTTTTCAATTTTATTTTTCCACTTTTGAAAAGATGGATCCAAACATTTAATTGCGTTTTGTAAAGAGTGATTATTATTTTATATTATATAAATGATCCAACAACATAAAAAATATAATATGACGTGTGTGTCTGGATTTTGGAGAGTAAATAATAAACACGGCAATAAATACGCCGAGTGGTTTCAAAACTCATTGAAAATAAATTGTCCATACGTGTTTTTTTCAGATAGGGAAACAATTGAAATTGTAAAAAAATATAGACAAAATTTACCAACATTTTATATAGAATATAATATTCCGGATTTTGTTACATATAAATACAAAGATAGAATGAAAACGCATCCAATTGATTGTCCAAGTGTAGAACTGAATTTAATATGGAATGAAAAACTATTCTTAATTAAGAAAGCGTTACAATTTAATCCCTTTTTAACTGATTTTTTTTGTTGGGTGGATGCTGGTATATGCACTTATAGAAACAACCCGCCTCCAAAAATACCATTTCCAAATGTAGATAAATTAAATAAATTACCCAAGAATAAATTTATTTACAGTTCCAGTAATCCATATGTCGAAACAGATGTAACAATTGATAAATATTATCATCACATAAGTGGAACATTTATTTTACATAAAAATATAATAAATGATTTTACGAATCTATATGAAAAATATTTGAATAAATTACTTGATGAAAATAATATATGGACAGAACAAGTGATTTTAACACATATATATAAAGATTATAAATTCATTTTTTATAAATTATGTAACGGATATGGAGAAATATTTACATATTTGTATTAATTCAGTATCCTGATCATTATTGATTTTTGAATTATTTTCTCAAAATATATCTCCTCAATCATATGATGGTGAATGTGTCTGAACTTCTGCTAACTTTTAATAAACAATCAGCTAAATGAGTTTGGTTCCACCTTTTCAAAGGTGGAAAAAGATGTAAGTAAAAAAATTGAAATTGAAAATATACTTAAAGAGATACGCATAGACTATAAATACAACTCACTCACCAAAAATGGATCTTAAACAACGCAAATTATCTAAATCAGAATGGGATTCTATTGAAATCCCTGTATCGGATCAAGAATCAGATATTTTAAAATTAATAACCACTGGTTATCATAACGTGAATATAAAAATGAATAAAACAAATTCTCTCTTTACGTTTTTAAAGATAGAATACAGTCAGCAAATGGAAGACTTTCTTTACAATAAACATTTCGCGACACGTATTAAAGCCTTATTAGATGCAAATAATATTACGTATATTAAGTTCACTAATGATACAAACAAATATCGTCCTAAAAAAGATAACGTGTCCGTTGAGACAGAACAGGAAGTTAAAAAGGACAGCAACAACAATACGATTTGTAACATAAAAATTTGTTCTATTATTAAATTAAAAAGCAGTGATCAGATTCGTATTGGACAATTCAGCGCAATCAACGAAGAGACAACGCAAATATACGAATTTGTTTTGTTAAAACACTTAGAAAAATTATTTACACACAAAGCAAGCAATAATAAATTATGGTTATTCCATTACTACACGCTTGTGAATTTGATGACTAATAATATTGACAAGGTCAATAAATATATCAAAATGACAATTGCGACTATATTGGAAAATTTAGAAAAAGAAGTCGATCTTATTGAAATTGCGAGAAATGCGTATGATTACATTGAGCGTAATGAAAATCTCCTAAAATATGGCGATTTACAGCTATACGAACATCAAAAAGAAATATACACGATTTCTAAAATTGAAGGACCAAAATTGGTGCTATATATTGCGCCTACAGGTACTGGTAAAACACTAACGCCATTAGGACTTTCTGAAAAAAATAAGGTCATATTTGTTTGTGCGGCACGACACGTTGGATTAGCATTAGCGAGATCTGCTATTTCTATGAATAAGCGAATCGCATTTGCGTTTGGTTGTTCCAGTGCGAACGATATTCGACTACACTACTTTGCGGCTAAAGAATATACAAAGGATTGGCATAGTGGAGGTATTCGAAAGGTTGATAACTCTGTCGGTGAAAAAGTCGAAATCATTATTTGTGATATCCGTTCTTATTTACCAGCAATGTATTATATGACATCATTTAACAAATCACAAGATATTATTACCTATTGGGATGAACCAACCATCACAATGGATTATGAAGACCACGAATTACACAAAGTGATTAAAAAAAATTGGAAGGACAATATAATTCCGAATGTTGTGTTGTCTTCTGCTACTTTACCTAAAATGCACGAATTAAATCTAACCATTGAAGATTTTAATCGAAAATTTAATAATTACTCTTTCTGTAAAGTAGATGAGACTTCATTTACAATCGCTTCGGTAATTAAACAGCCACGAGTTTTTAATATTGTAAGTCACGATTGCCGAAAAACTATACCAATTTTGAATAATAATGGATACGTTGTTATGCCACATTATATTAGCGATGATTATAATAAGGTTATTGAAATCGTTCAGCACTGTGAAGAAAATTTAACCCTACTGAGATATTTTGATCTCACTGAAGCTTCTAAATTTATCCTATATGTTGAAGAAAATAAATTGATTAAATCTTCCGCAACATTTGCCAGAAATTTTATGAGCGCAGAGGAAATTACCATGCAGACAATTAAAATATATTACCTAAAAACTCTAAAAAATATTCTTCCAAATGCGTGGAATCAAATTTACTCACACTTTTCGCAGATCAGAACAAAAAAAATACAACACAACACTACAGTGGATCCTAAGGGTAATGCCTTACAAAAGGCATCAAGCATCGGTCCAGGTGTTTCTTTGTCAAAGCCAACGGGTGATATAGTTAGAACACAAAGTCAGCAAATTTTACCAACCAATAATAATAATGAACCAGCTCCAGGAAGTTCTGCTATATATGTTACAACAAAAGATGCATATACCCTTACAGATGGACCTACTATATTCTTAGCAAATGATGTGACCAAAATTGCGAAGTTTTGTATTCAGCAATCAAATATCCCTGCAAGTGTTATGAAGGACATTCAGGATAAATTAGATTACAATAACGAAATTATTGAGAAAACTATATTGATTCAATCAGAGCTTGAATGTGCTCAAGAACAAATTACGAAAAAAACTTCTGGATCAGGTGGTTCCAATAATTTTAGTAAAGATTCAAAGAAAAAAAATAAAGTTGCGGGAGATATGATTGACAAGTCGCAAGACAAGGATATTATGAAACTGCGAGAACAACTAATATTATTAAATGGAATGATCAAAAGTGCTACATTAAATGATCTATTTATACCAAATCGTAATGCTCATAAAGATAAATGGGCGAAAAATATTGATTCTGGTAATGCCTTTACAAGCAGTGTAGATGAAGATTATATTACTTCGATCATGTCTTTGAGTGATGTGGATGACAGCTGGAAGGTATTATTATTACTTGGAATTGGTGTATTTACTGAACATAAAAGTAGTGCTTATACTGAAATTATGAAAAAATTAGCAGACACACAAAAATTATATTTAATCATCGCCGACAGTGATTATATTTATGGAACAAACTATCAATTTTGTCACGGCTACCTAAGTAAGGATCTTAAATTAACTCAAGAGAAAATTATTCAGGCTTTAGGAAGAATTGGACGTAATAATATTCAACAAGAATATAGTGCTCGTTTCAGGGATGACGAACAAATAACAACACTATTCACACGATTTCATTCTGACTCGAAGCCAGAAGTTATAAATATGAATATACTGTTTAATTCAAAGAATATAAAATGGAACGGAATCGATTATGAAGAAATTCCAGAAAAACAAATGAATCAGGATATAGATGAGGCAAGTGAGGATGACAATTAAAAACGCAACATATGTTACAATAAATAACACTTATAACACTTATACCACTTATAACACTTATAACACTTATAACACTTATAACACTAAATAATAATATTATTTTTATTTGATTATTATATGACAAATAAAAATAGAAATAGAAATAAATCGAAAACATATAAAAAAAATAATAAATACAAAAAAAAGAATACACTCCGTGGTGGAGCTATTAATAATCTTTTTTTATCATGTGATGAAAAATTGTTTTATGATGGAATAAATGAAGAAAATAAAAAAATAAGTAAGCTTAAGGGTTTAAATTTTGATTCTACTCTTGTTTCAAACCCATTTGATGTATTGGAGGAAGAATTAAGACATCACAATAAAGGTATTAACAAAACATTCAATGATGTTTCTATTGATTTTTTTAATGATTTTTATAATAAAAATAGGAATAACTTTCAATCTATTTCGTATGATGAAATTACAGATAAAGTATTAAAAAATATTGTATGGCAATTTGCTCGTGAATTAAATGTAATTAATGTTATGTATTCAAATAAAAAATTGTTGTTTAACACTGAACTCGCCAAAAATATGTGCTCATATAAAAATTTTATTAATATTGATGACCGTGCTAATTGTGTATCTACAAAAATTATGCCTTTAATTTTTGAAAAAATGGATAGTGTTTTGTTTGATAAATATAACAATGATATTCCACTTGAATACAAAAAAATACGTTTGTATTTATTGATTTCCTTTTTATTAATTACAAAAAATACTACTTTTGTTTATGAATTATTTTTGAGCAAAATTAATACAATAGAGGCACCTTTTTTGTCATATACTCAAACCGACTACGATCATATTAATGATGTTGAAAAAAAATATATAAAACAAAATTATACAAAAATTTGTAGATTGTTTGGTAAATCTGAAAAAATGATGGATAAATTATTAGGCAATTATAATATATATATTACAGTAGAAGATGAGCCATTTAATGTAGTTATTTTAAAAACATCGTGTCATTTTATTGGATTCAAATTTACAAACGATGAACAAATAATAGTTGCCATCATATTAGTTTATGAAATATATGATTTTTATAAAAATAAATACAAGGCATACCAACAGTTCCGTTGGATTATTAATAAAGAACGATTTGAAAAAATTAAACAAATGGAGCCTACGACAATAGAAAATTTTCCCTTTTTTTCTTGTATCAAGCCAATAGACGATTTAGAATTAGATAATAAAAGAACATCTGAATATAATGATATTACAGTATTGGATAATCTTATTATTGAAATAGAAGATAATAATAATAATGTAACTGACAAAGATTTTATGGATGATATGGAGTTGATAAAAAATAGTAATAATGGCAATAATAATAATAAATCTATTTCTATAGAGAACAACTCTAAAATACAATCACAAAATCAAGAAAAAAATATAACCAATGTATATCCGATAGTTTCGGCATCCCTTGGGGCCCTTGCTGGATTAGCGAGTGGATATGTTTATCTTTTAGGTGGATTAACTAAAAAACATAAAAAAAATAAAAATCGAAAACCAAGTAGAAAACATAAAAAAACAAGGAAACAACGTAATCATTAATAAATAGATTATTTAGTTAATTTTTCCTTCATTTTTTCAATTAATTCATCAATTCCCTCATTGAAATCAACATCAATTGTCCAACCTAAATTTTTGACCTTTTGATTACTAATATAATATCGTTTGTCATTAAATGGACGATCTTCTATATATTTTATCCATTCATCATATTTATCTGTCTCTATAATTTTATTTATTAATATATGTGCTATTTGAGTGACAGTGTATTCATGATGATCGTCACTGCCAACATTATAAATTTCTCCAATTTCACCCTTTTCTAAAACTAATTTTAACGCACTACATACATCAGTCACATGTAAAAATGCTCTCACGTTTGTTCCATCACCTTGTATTGTAACTGCTTCCCCTTTTAAAAGTAATTCAATAAATCTTGGAATCAATTTTTCTGGATATTGATTTGGACCATACACATTGTTACCACGCGTAATTATAATTGGCATTTTAAAAGAATGATAATATGATTTCGCAATTAATTCAGCAGCAGCTTTTGTGGCAGCATATGGATTTGTTGGACATAAAACGGATCCTTCGTGTTTTTTTTCTTCGTTTTCGGACAACATGGATTCGCCATAAACTTCATCTGTGGAAATATGAATGAAACGCAAAATTTTACCATACTTTCGACACGCCTCCAACAATGTATGAGTACCTACCGCATTGTCATGTGTGTATTGAAGAGCATTATCAAATGAATTCTGGACGTGAGATTGTGCAGCAAAATGGATAACTGTATCTATTTTGTAAATATTTAAAATATTAGAAACTAAATCAAAAGAACACAAATTCCCTTTTACTAAATGGTAACGATCCGATTTTCGAATGGTTTCTGAAATATTTGTTTCTGAAGCACAATAATACATCGCATCTATATTCACAATATTTGCGAATGGATTTTCTTTGAAATAATAATTTACAAAGTTGGATCCAATAAATCCACAACCACCAGTAACTAACAAATTCATAATAAATAAAACATATAGATTATTTATTATTTTACAACGCTGCTAAATATGTTAAAGATTTGTCTTCATTTGAAGCAAAATATCTCTAACGGATTCCTTAATATGTTTCACATTTGATAGATATTCTAATTTTTCCGTGTTTAAACAGTTGTTCGATCTCTTCGATGCTAAAACTGAATTCTGATCTTCAATTGAAAAATTTTCCCATGTAAAATCAGGATCAATCATTTCTTTATACATTTCTAAAATTTCGTTATGTGAAATCAGACCAGGGTTTGTTAGATTAACTGTTCCAACTTGATGTTTCAGTGCCAAATCAATTAATATAGGTAGCAACTCATTTAATACAGTCATTGAATTGGGAATCGAACAGATTTTCTTATAATTTGTAATTTTTGTTATAAAATTTCGTGGATTGATTTCATCTGTGATTGGCATACGAATTCTTACATTCAATACCGACTTATCATAAACAGTATGCATCAATCTATCTGTGTAACCCTTAACTATAGAATAAGATGACCCAAAGAAATTTGGTAGATCACTTTCAACGAATCCTGTATCTACTGATCCAAATGGGTGTTCTGAATCGTAATCAAAAATGCAGCCTGTGCCTAAATATGTAAAATGAATATTGTGCTTCTTACAAATTTCAGCCAAAGTAATAGGTGAAAATAAATTATCTCGAATATTTTCCACAAGTTTTCCCGGCTTTTCTAAATAATCAATGGTTCCAATTGTCTCCCCTTCATATACTCCGTGGGTTCTCCCAATAAAACTCATCACGTGAGTAATTTGAGAAATATTTCCAATATCTTGAATTTCTTTTTCAACTGAAACCGAATCGTCTGCTCTCGATCTTGCCTTGAAGACATTTTTATTCATTGCAACTAACAAATTATATACCTTGGAACCGATCCAGCCATTCGCGCCAAAAATTAAAATTACTGGTTCTTGAGACATATAAGTATTTTGAAGTTATTTATTTAAATTGTTATTTTGGAAATATTATTTTAGTTCATAAACATTTTAATTTGCTTCCTAATACTTTATAATAACGGTTATTATATGGAATATTATTTTCTAATGCCTTAGTAAGAGTTTTGTCACTCATTTTTAGTTCTCTAATTACATCATATTTACATGAAAATTCTTTAACTAAATTATTGTCAAAATCAAATTGACCTATGCCATTTTTATATAATAATGGGTTACCATTTGTCTCTTCAAACTTATGAATTATTTTTTCTTCGCAATTGTCATATAGCATATAATAATTTCCATTTGTTAATGTGTTATTTTTAACAGGCGTATCTAAAGCGGATGAGCTTTGATATCCATTAAAATCAGCAGCAGTTTTCCTATCCAGATAAACATTTATTATCTCAGATTTGTCTATGTTTAATTTCGCAATATATCCTAAATTTTGAGATCTTGTTGTTTTAGTTGGTTCAATATTATGAATCATATTTGAATCTAAATTTCTTTCAACTAACAACCAACGAAAACCACAGTATATAGTATTTTCTTGAATTGCTTTATTTATACTTGGTCTTTTAATATTTTTATTTTCATTCATTGCTTCTGTAACTGACTCATACACTTTAACCAATTGTAATGTTTCTGGATTTATTTTTTGAAGACGTGGACCCAAATGTGGCATTTGTTGATTAAAACCATTTACTATTTTCGTTTCTTGTGAATTTAATTTATTTAAAATTTCTTTGTTAGTTTGTTCAAGTGAGGATACTTTATTTAATAAAATTTTATTAGTTTGAATAACTTCTAAAATCAATTGATTATCAATTGATTGAGTAATATATTGTGTTGAATTTAATTTTTCTTTTAACAATTGATTTTCTAACAATAGTTCACTAACTCTATAATTATAATTGTTAATATTGTCTTCAATGATTTTTAATAACATTTTGTATGTTAGTGTAGTGCCAATTAAAAATAATTCTTTTTCTGATTCGTGTCCTGGTAATTTTTTTACATTAGTAGTCTGAATATCTTTATGTGAATGTAAAAATTGTTCAAAACTATGACTTTTATCAACAGCAAAACAGTTTAATAATAATATATTTTTATGTTTCAATTTACATTCATTATATCTTTCTTTAATACCTTTTGTGCTATGTCCTAATTTTACAATATATGATCCATCATTATTATTCTTGACTTTAATAATATATATCATATTTCCAACGTTATCATATTCTTTAAATAAAATCTTTTCTCGTTCTAATTCTTTTTCTTGAATTACTTTTTCTTCCATTTCTTTGTTTTTATTTTCTTCTAATAATTGCATTTCTGACTGCTGTTTTTCTAATTGTTTTTGTAAATCATAGACGCCGTTTAATCTAATTTCCTTAATAACTTCACAAACCCATTTTTTAAATATCTTAGCAATAGGTTTTCTTGATATAAATAATAATTGATATAATCCAAGTTCGGTTAAAAATGATACATTTTGATCTCTACCGATGCTGTCAGTAATACTGACGGCAACTTTTTCTGTATTATCAAAATCTTTTATAGTTTGTCTAACATTGCTAATTTCTAATATTGAACCAATATCGGATGCTCTAAATAATGGGTTAGTTGCTGTTCCTTTAATCGTAATTGTTTGGGTCATACCATTTTCGTTAAATGCTCTTACAATTTCCTTTGCCAAGTTAAAAAGCAATTATTTGATCACGAAGCAACTATAAGGATGTATAAGGATGTAAATACTATGGACACCCTTTAATAAATTGTTTGCTTCTCCAAACAGAGAAGCGATATTTGTGTCAAATGATACGTTCTATTTGTAAAGAGTGTCTATAGTATGGATACCCTTTATAATATACTTTCTCCTTCGTATTTTTCTTTAATTTTTTCATTTATTTTTTCTAACTGTTCTTGTATATCATATTCTTCAGGTAAAACCATTTTTAAATTTAATCGTTTTCCATCAATACGTTTTTCAAATACTAAATGAGGTTTCTCTCTAAAAGTTGTTAATGAGATATATTTTGGTAATTGAATTCCTTCTTTTTCTGGATAAATATCATTCTCTAAATCATCTACAACTTTATTAGCTTCTTTTAGTTTATCTTGAATAGAAATCTTATTTGATTTACTTGTACACCAAGGCTTATCAAGTTTTGGATGTTCAACTCTAAAAAATTCTCTTTCTTTTATTTTATCTTTATTATAAAATTCACGATTATAGTAAACATATTTTTTAAACATATCATAAGAAATTCCTTCTGGTAATTCTTTTTTACTACTTCTTTCCTTCAATGTTCCTGGCAAAACGCCTTTTGTATTATTTTGTTGTTCTTCTTGTGTAGCAATTCTAAGATTTTCCCAAGTATTATTTAATGGATCTCTATCAATATGATCTACACTAACATTTGATGTGCCTTTTCCATTTCCATAACAATCTGTAATTATTTGGTGGATATAATAACATTTTCGATCATTTTCATTATCAATATATGCAGTATGAGTCTGTATATATCCATTTGAATGTTTATACCATGTTAATTTTTTATTGTTGTTATTTTTAACTTCAAACTCTAATATTTTTTTATAACTTTCAGGACATAATTTACATAATGTATCTTTTTCACAATACATTAATAAAAATTCTTTTTCATTAT
>Ga0247722_10000639_pt1 | contig 20800 bp, 21 predicted proteins | sample MSEWelMarce3H_FC_FD_189094 | JGI IMG/M metagenome (GOLD analysis project Ga0247722, IMG submission 189094) | Subsurface sediment microbial communities from gas well in West Virginia, United States - MSEEL Well Study Marcellus 3H_FC | ecosystem: Environmental > Terrestrial > Deep subsurface >... | reverse complement strand
GTTTTAGACTGAGATTGGCAAAGCTGTCGTCGTAAATAGCTTTGATACAGCGCGCTGCATCAAAGTTGGGGTGTTGATGCTGGATTGACAGGGTAAGTTTTTGTAACAGCGGCAGATCTAGCAGATCTTTGAGCAGCGGGGCACTCATACCGGTTTACAGCATGGCTTCAGTCGCAACCTGATTACGGCCGCGCTTTTTCGCAATACTCAGTACTTGATTCGAGCGCGCGAGGAACTGATGCCAGTTTTCCTGCGCTTGATATAAGGCGACGCCTAACGAGATAGTCACTTTCGGCAGGGCTTTTTTACTGCGTGATGAGACAAAACGCAGCTTTTCCACACCACGGCGTACTTGTTCGGCAATTTCACAGGCAGTGCGTAAATCTACATCCGGCAGCAGAATCAAAAATTCTTCCCCACCGGCGCGCACAGGTAAGCCACTTTCCTGTACATAGGCGCTGATTTTTTTGGCCACTTTAGACAAAATCACATCACCAATGTTGTAGCCGTAATCCTGATTAAATTGTTTGAAGTGGTCCAGATCGACTGCAATCGCAGCAATCCGACGTTGTGGATTTTCAACCAACCACTGATCAATATGTTCTTGCATCGCGAGCCGATTGTACAAGCCAGTTAACGCATCGACATGGCGCTCGCGTTTAAGCTGTTCTAATTCTGCCCGCAGTTGATAACTCTGATCATTCGATTGGGTCAGCTGGTCGCGTAATTTCTTTTGACTGGCTTTTAGTTCATAGGTCGCAGTCATAATCCGACTGATCGTATCGCGCGCTTGTGCAGGTGAATCTGTTTTCAGTGCGACTAAACCGTGGTCGAGGACATCGATGTAGTCATGGATAGCTTCACCAGCGCTTTCAGACTGCTGATTTAATGCGCTGATCATTTTGTAGACAGTGGCGATCATCTGTTCGTTTTGACGACCCGTCGGCACAATAAAATTACTGTACAGCTCGGTCATCACAAAGTCGTCAAAGGGGATCCTGGCGCTGAGCTTATCTTCAATCGCCTGACACAATTCAGCAATCACACCGCTGATATATTCATAGGCGACAGTAAAATTTACTGGATGGGCGGCCAAGCGATGGCGTTGCAGAAAGGCGATAGCTAATGCTGCCTTCTCGCTCGCTTGATCGATTGAATCCTGATACATCATGCCAAGTAAAACTCCACTGGATACCGCATAGACTTAGCGTAGGTTAAGGCGGATATGTTACGGAAATGCCGCGCCAACGCAAGCGTACAGGCCAAAATACAGCGCTGTCATCGTTAAAATAACGGGACTACCGGTGGCCGCCAAGCCTTTTTTCGTGCTTTTCGATATTTTTTACAAATTATTCAAGGATCTGCCGTGATTGTGTTCAGCATTACAGCAGCGCGCGAAACAAAATCGGTTCAACAGGCAAAATTGCAGGTTAGTTAGTGACCGTGTAACGTGCAGATTTGTATACAATCAGCAGATAAACTCAGACATTTGGATGTTCAGCTATGAAACAAAAACTGTTGGTTTCTTTATGTTGTGTGGCGCTGCTGTCCTGCGCGCAAGTGCAAACGCCAGCGCCGGTCGATTTTGACCGATATGCCAACGATTGGTGGGAAAAAGCCGGCCAAGTGCAGCCGAACACAAAATCGGGTCTACCGGATATGTCACCAGCAGCGTTAGAAAAAGCGCAGCAACAACGCTTGGCACTGATGGCAGAGTTAAATAAAACGAATGTCAGCGCGCTGACTGAGCAGCAAAAAATCAATTTCGCTATTTTGCAGTATCGTGTGCAAAATGACATCGACGAATACCGTTTTGGCGCGCACTACATGCCGTTGACAGCTGAATCAGGCTTCCATAGTGATGTGCTGTTTATGTTAGATATGTCTTCAGTCAAAACTGACAAAGATTTGCAGACTTATTTGGCGAAACTGGCTGCATTGCCAACGTACATGCAGCAGCAAATCCATTGGATGAAGCAAGGACTAAAAACCGGTTACACCCAACCTAAAGCCGTGTTGGCCGGATACGAAGACAGCATTAAGTCGTTCATCACAACTGATCCAACGAAAAGTCCATTTTACCGGCCATTGCTGAAACAGCCTGCAGGGGTTGACGCCAAACGTTGGCAAGACTTGCAACAACAAGCTCGGACCCTGATTAGTCAACAGGTGACGCCAGTTTATCAACAGTACCTCGATTTTTTTGTTGGCGAGTATGTGCCTGGCGCCCGCGACAACATTGCTGCGATAGCTTTGCCGGATGGGGCGGCTTTTTATCAAAATCGGTTAGAGCATTACACCACGCTCAAAATGACCCCGCAGCAGGTGCATGATATTGGCGTAAAAGAAGTCGCCAGGATCCGCGCTGAGATGCAACAGGTGATTGATAACACTGGATTCAAAGGGAGTTTTGCTGATTTCGTCCAGTTTTTGCGGACCGACAAGCAATTTTATGTGACAACGCCCAATCAATTGCTGAAAGAGGCCGCGTACTTGTCGAAAAAAATCGATGCGCAGTTACCGAAATTATTTAAGACCTTACCGCGCACCCCGTACGGGGTTGAACCTGTCCCCGCAGAAATTGCGCCGAAATATACCACTGGGCGCTATTCAGGCGGTCGGGCTGCCGGTGAGCCCGGGTTTTATTGGGTGAACACCTATGCCTTGGACCGTCGTCCATTATATGAATTAGAGGCTCTGACATTACATGAAGCTGTGCCAGGCCATCACTTGCAAGTCGCGCTGGCGAATGAACAAGAAAGCCTGCCGAGCTACCGCCGCAGTTTTTATACTTCAGCGTTTGGTGAAGGCTGGGGTCTGTACTCGGAGTACCTGGGGCTTGAAGTTGGGTTTTATCAGGATCCCTACAGCAATTTTGGCCGCCTTACTTATGAGATGTGGCGAGCATGTCGACTGGTCGTTGACACTGGTATGCATACGATGGGCTGGAGTCGACAACAAGCAATTGATTTCTTAGCGCAAAATACTGCGTTATCCATGCACAATGTTACCACTGAAGTTGACCGCTACATCAGTTGGCCGGCACAGGCGTTATCTTATAAATTAGGTGAATTAACCATCAAGCGACTGCGTCAGAAAGCTGAAACTGCATTAGGTGATAAGTTTGATGTTCGGGCCTTTCATGATGCTGTGTTATCCAATGGCAGTGTGCCGTTGTCTGTGTTGGAACAGCAGATTGATTTGTATATCGAACGCTCGAAACAAGGTTAAGTCAGAGTTGCGGGTGGTCAGTGCTGGCTGACCACCCGCTTTTTGTGTTAAATTTCAATACATAGCGTTTATGTGGTTAGGGAAATTGTTGTGGTCTGGTGGGTTGTTGCTTTTGTGTGTTTAGGCATTTTGATGGTTGCTGTGCTGGTGAAAACCGACAATCTCGCTTCAGAGCACAAACGTCTATTGGGCCAGTTTAGAACCTTGGATCAAGAAAATTCGCAAGTTCAGCAGTTTACTTTTGAATTAGCTGAGGAATTCAGTCAATTTTTACTCTTGCAGTTGGGCAGTGTGCGCAGAATGAGTCGGCTGGCGGAAGATGAGCTGCTCATTTTTGAGTTGGCGATTCAGTTAATCCCGACGCTATGCAAGGAGATGTCCAGCCGGCATTTGGCCTTAAAGCCCGCACTACAGCGTGCACTGAAATTACATGCAGATATTGAATTGAATGCAGTTGAAGCGGTGGTCAGTAAACACGGTCGGTTAATTAATGGCTGGCAAAAACAAAATTTTGGTGGCTATTTACAGATGTGTCAGCAGATGTATTTATTGGCGAAGGAATGCTCGCACAAAGAGAATTTACGGCCAATCACAACTGGAGCTGTAATCTAATTTATTCACGAAATGCGATAGACGGGGTGGTATCAATTTGGCCATCCTGATCAACTGCAGCTAGATTACTGCCAGATCTTAAAACCGCCATACTGAAGCTAGGGCTGCGTCGAACAAATTCCAGTTCATAACCAAACCGTTGTAACTCAGACACGGAAAATTTTTGAGCGATGTTGAGACGATCCCAGAAGTAATTCAGATCTTTCTCATCTGCTCTTCTATCTTCAATCACAGCAACCATGACTAACAACTCCAATTCGGCTAATAACAGATCCTCGAAGGAGGTCTAACTTTGAATGTATGCTTTTGCGGCTGAAAGTACAAGGTGAAACTCTGATTTTTTTGTGGGAATAATAGACAATCGATTGCCTTTTTTTAACAATAACATCTGTTCCAAACCAGCGATTGTACGAAGTTGAGCTAATGAGATGATTTGTGGGAAGCGTTCAACAAAGCCAACTCGCACTGCAATCCAGGGGGATTTCTCCGCTGAAGATTTTGGATCGTAGTAAGGGCTATCTGCACGCAACTGACTTGGATCCGTAAACGCCGCCTCTACGATGATGCCTATGCCCGCAATACCAATTTCATTACAACTAGAGTGGTGGATTAGCACTAAATCGTTAATTTTTATCTCATCCCGTAAAAAGTTTCGTGCTTGGTAATTACGAACGCCTTCCCAAATCACACCGGTCGTACCTGCGGCTTCAATATCAACGATACTGCATTCGGCTGGTTCTGTTTTAAAAACCCAGTACATGGTTACGCTCATGGTTTGTACAAAAATTGTCGCTAAATTAGCACCGCGGCGCTTGCACAGCAAGGCTGAGCAAGGTAACTTAAATGTTGCATTGTTAATAATGAGGGGTTGTGATGTTACAGGCTAAATGGATTTTGTTGGGTTGTCTGAGCTTGGCGGGTTGTACCTCAACGCCGCCAGAAACCAAAGTTGCCGAGACTGCTGCAGCGCCAGCGCCGACGGCGGTCAAAGTTGTAAAGTCTTATACTAAAGATACTGATAAAAGTACGTTGATATGCCGCAAAGAAAAAGTACTTGGTAGTAATCGCAACGTCAAAGTATGTAAAACAATTGGGCAACAGCAAGATGAGCGTAAGACTGCTGAACAGATGGTGAATGACCGGACGTTGCAAAGAGCTCTAGGTGGTGGCGGTTAATTCACGTTATCAAACTTGGCACTTTTCATTATCTTCCTGCAAAATAGCGTTTTATTCAACGCCTTGGGAAGCTAGAAATGAGCCAGGTACTGTCAGATCTGTTGTCGTTGTTAAAATTAGAAACTATTGAATACGGCTTATATCGCGGGCAGAGTCAGGACCTTGGATTTAAAGCCGTATTCGGTGGTCAAGTTATGGGGCAGGCATTGTCAGCTGCCAAAGAAACCATTCCTCCTGAGCGCAAAATCCATTCATTTCACTCTTATTTCTTGCGTCCAGGTGACGCGGCGCGGCCGATTGTTTATGAGGTTGAAAACATTCGCGATGGTAAAAGTTTCAGTACTCGCCGCGTCAGTGCTATTCAGTACGGCAAACCGATTTTTTACATGACAGCCTCTTTCCAGGCGGATGAGCCCGGTTTTGCCCATCAAGATTTGATGCCGCAAGTACCACAGCCGGAAGATTTGGTGTCAGATTTGGAGTTCTATCGTGAGCACGCGGCGTCTATTCCAGAGGCGATCCGCAGTAAGTTTATTTGTGAAAAACCGATTGAGATGCGTTCGGTGGCGTTTCATAACCCGTTTAAGCCGCAAATTAGTCAAGCCAAGCGCTATGTCTGGTTTAAGGCCAATGGCGCAATGCCAGATGACCTGCGGGTTCACAAATATTTATTAGCTTATGCCTCAGATTTTAATTTCCTGCCGACCGCGCTGCAGCCGCACGGTAAGTCGTTTATGGCGCCGAATATGCAGGTTGCAACTATCGACCACGCGATGTGGTTTCACGAAGATTTCCGCTTTGATGACTGGTTGTTGTACGCAGTGGATAGTCCAAGTGCGTCTGGCGCGCGCGGGCTTGTGCGTGGTCAGTTTTTTAATCGTGCCGGCACGCTGGTTGCGTCCACGATGCAAGAAGGAGTGATCCGCAGTTACGATAAGGCAAAGGGCGAGTGATCGCCCTTTTTGATTTTATGCTGCTTCGTCACCAATGTGTCGAATGCTCGCGCTGATGGTTGCGTTCAGGAGCTGTTGGAGCTGTTGTTCCAACGATGCAAAATTGTCCGTCACTTGCAGCTGATATTGTGCGTCGACATGGACATAATGCAGATCCTTTAAGGCATTGATTAACGTTACAAATAGGCGCTTGTCATGAAATTCGGGCGCGTCCAAACCGTGTAACGTTGAGAGACGAAGTGCCAGCTGATGGGCTTTTTGTTCCAGAGCATCACGTTCCATTGGTTCTGACGATCGGATCAACTGTAAAACCATACTGTAACGTAACAAAACCGCATCGGCCAAACTGGCGAGCAGCTCAAGCTGAGCACGTTTTGGCGCATTGACGGTAAACGAAGCTGTCGCAGTGTCCCGGCTGATGCACTGTTCTTCTACCAGAAACCGAATAATTTCATCGACATAAGTGTTCATCTGTTGTGGAGCAAGAAATAACTCTTGTTCCAATAATGGTTGCAGTAAGTTGACGATGTGCTGCAGGCTTTCAGCGGTTTGCTGTTTATGCAGCAGCGCTGTGGCAATAATCGCCGGGATCATAAACAAGTGGCTGACATTGCTGCGGTAATAGCTCATCAATACTTGGTCATGTGGGGCAAAACGCACTAAAGCACCAAACTCGTCTTGGGTAATCTGTACTTTCTGCAAACTGAGCGCGTGATTTAATAATTCCGTGGCACTTCCGGCAGCCAAAGTAACATTGGTATGGTAGGGCGCCTGACGGAATAACCGCAGATACATTTCCAGTTGTGTGATGAGTTGCGGTTGTGGCAATACGTGCTGCGGCGCTGCCAGAATACATGTTGCTAATAGGTTGATGCTATTTAGCGCCGCGCTCTGGTTAATCCGCAGCATCACTTGATGCGATAGATCTGAAACAACAGGATTGAGCCAATCTGGGCGCGGCGGTTCCAGTGGATCGACAGCATTTTTCCAATCAGGAACCTGCTGGGTTAGAAATTGATTCAATGATAACGGCTCACCAAAGTTAACAAAGCCATAGCCATAATTACGCAATTTGGTTGCAGCTTTGAGGATACCAAATGCCGACTCTTTGGTTTTATGCGTGCCCTTTAGTTCGCGCAAATAGGTGCCAACTTCCATTACATGTTCATAACCGAGGTAAACCGGCACTATGGTAATGGGGCGGTCAATGCCACGGAGCATCGCTTGGATCGTCATTGCGAGCATCCCTGTTTTCGGTTGTAACAAGCGGCCTGTCCTGCTGCGCCCCCCTTCACTGTAGTATTTCACAGCATAGCCTTTGCGAAACAGTTGGGTGAGATATTCACGGAACACCGTCGAATAGAGCTTATTGCCGCTGAAACTGCGGCGGATAAAAAATGCACCGCCGCGACGAAAGGCTTTGCCGATCGGCCAAAAATTTAAATTAATCCCTGCAGCAATGTGCGGGGACGCCAGGCCTTGTTGATAAATGACGTAGCTGAGTAGCAAATAATCCATATGACTGCGATGACAAGGCAAATAAACAATTTCGTGGCCGCGTTGCGCGAGCTCACGCACTTGTTCGTTATTGTTTACCTGGATGCCGGTATACAGTTTGCTGAATAACCAGCGTAAAAAGCGCTCACCGAGGCGCACAGTCGACTCGCGTTGGTCAGCCGCAATTTCTTCCAGCAGCAATTGGGCTTCTTGTCGGGCGGCGCTCGGAGAGATTTGTTGCACAAGTGCTTCTTCTTCAATCGCCTGGCGCACAGACGCCGATCCTAATAACGCATTAAATAGTGCCGTGCGGTCTGGTTGACGTGGGCCAGTGGCTGCAAGTTGCTGCCGATAAAAATGAAAGCGCGCCATCCGCAGTAATTTGTGGGCGGTGTCAGAATCGGCGCCATATTGCGCTGCCATGCTGTTTAAAGATAAGGCCTCGGAGAATTGCACCAGCGTGTGGCGACCAGAGATCAGAACAATCATCAATTTACGCAGCCAATTTGGCGCAGCTTGTTCGCCTATAATGGCTTTTACACTGGCTTCTTTACCCGGCGCACGGCCCCAGTTAATCGAAACTGGCATTAACTGAGCATCCAAAATTGAATCAAGATGCGCCTGCAATAATTGCTGTCCCAACTCGAGTGCTTTGGTCGGATATTGGTGGCCCAGCAGAGTTTTAGGGTTTTCTAAATACAATGTGCGGGGCAAACGCACTGAACCGAGTTGTACTTCACCATCCGGCGCGGGTAAGTCTAATTGCCGGCAGACCCGCATCAAGGTCGCCAGATCGCTCGCTGATGAGACTTTTGTTATGTAAAACAGTGGTTTGTCGGCAGGTGCAGCGGACTGTGGTTGCGGGGCTGCAACAGTTTTGTATCGCACGAGCGATTTCAGTGGCCAATAAAGCATCCTGGCCAAAAATGTGAGTCGGGAGGACATAATGAACCTGCAAAAAAGACAGCTCGATACTTTAGCACGGAATGAAAACCACGCCAAATTCAGGTCTTACCAGTAAATTGTACCGGAATACGCTTGGCACCCGCCATTTCACTGTATATACTCCCAGTATCCACTGTATAGGCATTCAGCATCATGCGACCACTAACACCACGACAAGCCGAAATCCTGCAACTGTTAAAAGACTATCAGGCGCATACCGGAATGCCGCCGACCCGCGCCGAAATTGCGACGCAACTCGGTTTTAAGTCTGCCAACGCCGCTGAAGAACACTTAAAGGCACTGGCGAAAAAAGGGTTCATTGAAATGTTACCGGGCACATCGCGCGGTATTCGCTTGATTGAAGAGATTACCGATGTGGCGGCAAATGAGCCTGAGATCCAAGGTCTGCCGTTGATTGGACGAGTAGCCGCTGGTCAACCGATCTTAGCGACGCAGCATATTGAACAATACCATCAGATTGATGCGAATTTGTTTCATCCGTCGGCTGATTTTCTGCTGAAAGTCTCTGGGATGAGCATGAAAGATATCGGCATTCTTGATGGCGATTTACTAGTTGTGCATAAAACGACTGAAGCGCGCCAGGGTGAAGTAATTGTTGCGCGTGTTGATGAAGATGTCACAGTGAAACGATTTCGCAAAGATGGGCAATTCGTCTACTTACATCCAGAAAATAGCGACTTTAATGTGATAAAAGTAGATTTAACGCAGCAGTTCTTTGCTATTGAAGGATTGGCGGTCGGTGTAGTCCGCACTCAGTCTTGGTAATTACCGCGATAACGTATTGATTTATATTAAAAGGCTGTAGTTTTTTTCACTGCGGCTTTTTTTTTTCAATATTACCTTGGCTTTTTGCATATTTTGTTCAATTCTTAAGCAGAACTCGCCAAAACAAATGGTCAACTGAACGACCAAGGCAGTTTTACTACAACAAAATATAACAATGATAAGTTGCGGAATCGGGATGCATTGGGCTGGGCGCGTCGGATTCTGGCAACAGTTTATGCAAACTGACAGAGGAAACGTGCTGTGGTGAAAACGATGTTTAGTCGTTGCTCGCTGCTTACCTTGTTGTGTGTCGATTCGGCTAATGCCGCAGAAATGCCCTTGAATATGACAAAAGGGGTGACGGAGATCAGTCAGCAGGTGTACGACCTGCATATGACTATTTTCTACATTTGCTGCGGAATTGGCCTAGTGGTATTTGGTGCCATGTTTTGGTCCATTGTCCATCATCGCAAAGCAAAAGGTGTGCAGCCTGCACAATTTCATGAAAGTACCAAAGTTGAACTGCTTTGGACTGCAATTCCTGTGGTCATTCTCGTTTTGATGGCTATTCCTGCAACAAAAACACTCATTGCGATGGAAGATACAACAAAATCTGATGTGACAATTCTCGTCACCGGATCGCAATGGAAGTGGCATTACAAATATCTTGAATATCCGGTCGAGTACTATTCATTGCTCGCTACCCCAAAAAAACAAATCCAAAATAAGTTGGCAAAAAACCAAAATTACTTATTGGAAGTCGATCGCCCGCTGGTGATCCCAACCGGTAAGAAAGTTCGTTTTTTGATGACCTCAGATGATGTGATTCATTCTTGGTGGGTCCCTGCGTTTGCAGTGAAAAAAGATGCCAACCCTGGGTTTATTAATGAGGCTTGGACGCAGGTCAATGAGCCGGGCACATATCGTGGACAATGTGCCGAGCTATGCGGCAAGGACCATGGGTTTATGCCCATTGTGGTCGTTGCAAAAACGCCCGATGATTTTAATAGTTGGATCCAAGCTGAAGGTGACCGGTTGGCCAAATTAAAAGCAGCTGAGCAAGAATTATTGTCACTGCAAATGACCATGACGGAAGCGATGACGTTGGGAGAAAAAGTCTACTTAGGTCATTGTGCGGCCTGTCATCAGCCCACGGGAACTGGTTTACCGGGCGTCTTTCCCGCGTTAAAAGGTAGCAAAATGGCGACTCTTGCTGAAGAGAAAGCCAATCACATCAACATTGTGCTAAATGGCAAAGCCGGTACCGCGATGCAAGCGTTTGGTAAGCAGCTGAGTTTGCAGGAAATTGCTGCCGTAATTAGCTATGAACGCAATGCTTGGGATAACAACACCGGCGATCTGATCCAGGCAGCTGAGATCCAAGCTGCTAAAAGCGGACGGAAGGAGTAGGGCATGAGCACAACCTCAATGGATCATCAACACGCTGATCATGGACATCATCATCCGCCGGCGGGCTTAAAGCGCTGGTTGTACACAACTAACCATAAGGATATCGGAACTCTCTACTTGTTGTTTGCGCTGACGATGTTTTTTATTGGCGGCTTAATGGCAATGGTGATCCGAGCAGAATTATTTCAGCCAGGTTTGCAGTTGGTGCAACCCGAATTTTTTAATCAAATGACCACAGTGCATGGCCTGATTATGGTATTTGGTGCAGTCATGCCGGCATTTACTGGTCTGGCGAACTGGTTGATCCCCATGATGATTGGCGCACCGGACATGGCGTTGCCGCGGATGAATAACTGGAGTTTTTGGATCCTGCCGTTTGCCTTTGCCATTTTGCTGATGTCGTTGTTTATGGAAGGCGGTGGACCTGGATTTGGCTGGACTTTTTATGCACCGCTTTCGACGAAATATAGTGGCGACAGTACAGCGTTATTTGTATTTTCGGTGCATATCATGGGTATATCGTCGATTATGGGTGCTATTAACGTCATAGTGACCATTTTTAACTTGCGCGCACCCGGTATGAATTGGATGAAAATGCCGTTGTTTGTTTGGACTTGGCTCATCACCGCGTTTTTATTAATCGCCGTGATGCCGGTACTGGCAGGTACGGTCACCATGGTATTGACTGATAAGTATTTTGGTACCAGCTTTTTTGATGCGGCTGGTGGCGGTGACCCCGTGCTGTTCCAGCATATTTTTTGGTTTTTCGGTCATCCAGAAGTTTACATCATGATTTTGCCGGCCTTCGGGATCGTCTCCAGCATTGTCCCAACGTTTTCCCGCAAGCCGTTGTTTGGATATGCCTCGATGGTGTACGCCACATCCAGTATTGCACTGCTGTCGTTTTTGGTGTGGGCGCACCATATGTTCACCACCGGTATGCCAGTTTTCGCCGAGTTGTTTTTTATGTACTGCACCATGTTGATTGCGGTGCCGACCGGGGTCAAAGTTTTTAACTGGGTGGCCACTATGTGGCGCGGTGCAATGACCTTTGAAGTGCCGATGATGTTTGCTATCGCTTTTATCGTGTTATTTACTATTGGCGGACTGTCTGGATTAATGCTCGCAATCACCCCTGCAGACTTCCAGTATCACGATACTTATTTTGTAGTGGCACATTTTCATTACGTACTGGTAACTGGGGCAATTTTTTCCATCATCGCTGCGGCTTATTACTGGCTGCCGAAATGGACAGGTCACATGTATGACGAAAGGTTGGGGCAGTGGCACTTTTGGTGTTCATTGATTTCAGTGAATCTGCTGTTCTTCCCGATGCATTTTGTTGGATTAGCCGGCATGCCGCGCCGCATTCCAGATTATGCGCTCCAGTTTGCTGACTTTAATGCCTTAATCAGTATCGGTGGATTTGCCTTCGGCTTGTCGCAGCTACTATTTGTTTGGGTGCTGGTCAAATGTATTAAAGGCGGTACGCCAGCAACTGATCAGGTTTGGGAAGGGGCGGAAGGCTTGGAGTGGCAATTGTCGTCGCCGCCGCCGTATCACAGCTTTACCACTCCACCTGATGTGAAATAGGAGTCAATCATGACGGTACTGAACCATCAGCCTTTGGTGAGGAAACTCATACTCATTACTGCGCTGATGTTTGGTTTCGGTTATGCGTTGGTGCCGCTCTACGATGTTTTTTGTGACTTGACTGGACTCAATGGCAAGACCAGTAACATGGCTGCCAGCGCTGATAAAGCAATTACCGACATGAAACGGCAGGTCACTATCGAGTTTCTCGCGAAACCAGATCCGAAAATGCCTTGGCTGTTTCAGCCGCAAACTCGGCAAATTCAGGTGCATCCGGGGGAGATTAAGCTCGTCTATTACGAGGCGAAAAATCCAACACAGGCATTAATGGTGGCGCAAGCGGTGCCCTCAGTGTCACCCGGACAAGCCGCGTTGTATTTTAATAAAATGGAATGTTTCTGCTTTCAACGTCAGACCTTAAAAGCTGGCGAAAAGCTGTTGATGCCGTTGCAGTTTTACGTAGATCCGGCGTTGCCGGAACAGTTTTCCACAATCACGCTGTCTTACACGTTGTATGACGTAACCCAGCATAGTCCGGTAGCTCAAGTGGCTGCTGTTTATCCGACGGGGAAGTGACATGGCCAAGACATATCAAACTTATTACGTACCAGAACAAAGCCCGTGGCCGATCATCGGAGCCATAGCACTATTTCTACTAGCCTTTGGGGCTGGTCATTTCGTAAATGAGGTGACACGCAACAAAGAAGGTTATGGCGGATATATGCTGTTGGGTGGCGTGGCTTTATTGGTGTTTATGTTGGTCGGATGGTTTCGCAACGTTATCGATGAATCGATGAGTGGTCTTTATAGCGCGCAAATGGACCGGTCATTTCGTCAGGGGATGAGTTGGTTTATTTTTTCGGAAGTGATGTTTTTTGCCGCATTTTTTGGCGCACTATTCTATGCGCGGATGATTGCGATGCCGTGGTTAGACGGTGAAAGCAACAATGCCATGACTGCTGCAATTTTATGGCCTGATTTTAGTGCGCATTGGCCCATGACTAAAACGCCAGGCGGGACTGAGACTACCGCAATGCCGTGGCAAGGATTGCCTTTGTATAACACGCTGATTTTATTGACTTCATCAGTCACTCTGCAGTTCGCGCACGTGGCGATGGAGCAAGGTAAGCGATTGCAACTGCGGCTGATGTTATTGCTGACAGTGCTGCTCGGCGCGACCTTCTTAATTGTGCAAGCTTATGAATATATGCATGCCTATCAGGATCTGAATTTACGACTTGATTCCGGCATCTACGGCAATACGTTTTTTCTACTGACCGGTTTTCATGGTTTGCATGTCACTTTAGGCGCACTGTTTCTAAGCATTATTTGGTTGCGGATCATGCTAAAAAATCATTTTACTGCACACAACCATTTTGCGTTTCAAGCGGCGGCTTGGTATTGGCATTTTGTCGATGTGGTGTGGTTATGCTTGTTTGTTTTTGTCTACGTGTTGTAACGCAGTCAGCAGGGGCGGTATCAACAGATATCGCCCTTCATTTTTTACGACGATTGATTTAATACGGGCGCTGGTGCGGCTCAATCCAGCCCATCGCGAGAGCGAGTATGATTAAGCCCATCACCATGACCGAAACATCACTCGCCGGCCGAGATGTTTCGACATCGACACTTGATTCGGATCGTTTTTTAACATCAACCACAGCGCACGGAATAACTGAAACACCACAAAAACTAACAGACAAATCAACGCAATTTTGACCAGCATGGCAGGTGTCCTTATGACGCAGTTATCAGAAAGTTCAGCGCGAGTTGCCAGAAATTGTCGGCAGTATGTGGCTGTACTGATTACTGTGGTGGCATTTTTGCTGTTATGCAAGTTAGCTTGGTGGCAATGGCAGCGGGCAGAGGAAAAAACTCAGCAGTTACAACAAATTTCTAATTGGCAGCAGCAAGATGGCGTGCCAATCCAGCAAATTTCCAGCACGGATCTCGCACGGTTGGATGGGGCGCCATTGCAAGGTGAAGCATCTTGGCTCAGTCCGTACATTTGGTTGGTCGATAATCAAGTACATCACGGCATCGTCGGCTATGACGTGTTAATCCCTGTTCAGGCGAAAGGTAGTCAGCTCGTGTTGTTGGTTAATCTTGGCTGGGTTGCTGGGATGGCAGAGCGCTCGACGCTGCCAGATGTCACCGTGCCGTCGTCGGTTTGGTTGGACGGTGTTTTCCGTTATGCCCCCAGACCATTTGTGCTGGGACACAACGTGGAGCGCAGCGCTGGCTATCCACAACGGGTACAAGCAATTGTGCCGGCAGATTTGGCCGCTTCGAGTGGTCTGACGCTGGCTGACGCGGTGTTTTATCAGCAAACCAGCCCATTTCAACCGCATTACCAAGCCGTCATTATGCCGCCCGAAAAACATCGGGCTTATGCTCTGCAATGGGGGTTGTTAGCCGTTGCGGTGGTGTTTGTGGCGTTTGCAGTGCGCTATCAGAAGGAACATAAATGAATAAGCAGCGGTTTCTCGGGTTCTTCTTATTGATTGGCGCGGTGCCGGTGTTGCTGGCGCTACTGATGTTAAAAACTGGCTGGTATCACGCCGGGGTCAATAATAAAGGGGTTTGGTACCAGCAGGAAATTCGGTTGCTCCCAGCTGCGGATAAACAGCAAGCCCATTGGCGGTTAGTGTATTTAGAGCCTGACAATTGTGACAAGCATTGTCAGGCGGTGGTTAATCTGATGCAACAGATTGATCAGGCGCTAGGTCGTAAGCAGGATCAGTTAGATTTAGTCGTGTTGACAGGGCAACCGACCGTCATGGCCCGCACTGACGGACATGTGCTGAGGCTAAACAGCTCATTTGCCGGCTTGCCTGCGGGGAGTCTGATTGTTGTGGAGCAGCAAGGTTTGGCCTTGTTGCACTATCCGTTACCGGCGACGCTGACACAGCTCCCTTTGCTCGGCAAAGATGTGATGGCAGATTTGCAGAAATTAATGAAATTTGATCGGGGGCCAGCATGATGTGGTTACGCAGGCTGGTCAGTTTTGCGATTGGTTTAACGATGGTGGTCATCGTGCTGGGTGCTTACACTCGGTTGACTGATGCCGGCTTAGGCTGCCCAGATTGGCCGGGTTGTTATGGATTTATGCAATTGCCGCAAGCGCATCATACCGACATTGCCGCCAGCCGTTTTCCAGAACGCCCTCTGGAGCCGCACAAAGCCAGAAACGAGATGGTGCATCGTTATTTTGCTGGCACGCTTGGCTTAGTGATTGCGGGCATATTTGTTCTGAGCACGTTGTATCAGCGAAGAATCAGCGCGATGCCGGCAGGGTTATTATTGCTGGTGGTGTTTCAAGCTGCGCTTGGGATGTGGACCGTCACGCTGAATCTGTTTCCGTTGGTGGTGATGGGGCACCTGCTGGGAGGTTTTAGCTTGTTAACGCTGTTGTGGGTGTACCGACGACAGCTCAATTCGAGTGCGCTGGCACCAGCCTGCACTGTGCCACCGCGACTGCGATTGCTAGGGACTGTCGCCAGTATGGTGCTGGTGTTGCAAATTGCACTGGGGGGGTGGACTTCGGCAAATTATGCGGCAATGGCGTGCGTGGAGTTACCGCTCTGTCATGCGGGCTGGACCGAGGAACTGAAGTTTGATGAAGCGTTTGATTTGCATTTGGGCCATGACAACTATGAATTTGGGGTGATGAGCAAGGCTGCGCGGCAGACTATCCATATTAGCCACCGGGTCGGTGCCATGGTGACCTTGTTGCTGGTGGGGAGCTTTGCACTGGCTTTATGGCGCTTTGGCTCACAACAACACAGTTATCGACGCCAGGCGTTGTTAGTCTCGCTGCTGCTTGGGCTGCAGTGTGTGTTGGGTGTATTAAACATTTGGTGGTTATTGCCGCTGCCAAACGCGGTAGCGCATAACTTTGTGGCGGCCAATCTGTTAGCGGCCACGATATTAGCACGGTTGCAATTAAGCGGCAGTGCGCAAGTCCTGTCATCACTGCAGGCACCGCAGCCGTCAACATCTTCTAGGAGTTTGGCATGAATATCAGCAAGATGATGGCAACTGATGCCGCTCGGCAACATTGGCGTGATTACTACCAGCTCACTAAACCCAAGGTCGTCGCCTTGTTGCTGCTGACGGCTTGGGTCGGCATGTTGTTAGCGCCGAGCACTCAGTCGCAGCCGGGTTTAGTGCTCATCGCCTTGCTCGGGATAGGATTGTTGTCGGCAGCAGCGGCGGCTTTGAATCATGTACTTGATCAGAATATCGATGCGAAAATGGCTCGTACGCAGCGCCGCCCCTTGGCAACTGGTCGGGTGACAAGTCAACAGGCATTAGCCTTCGCTTTGACGCTGGCGCTGGTGGGTTTTGTTGTGTTGTATGCTTGGGTGAATGCATTAACGGCGTGGCTAACCCTGGCCAGCCTGTTTGGCTATGCTGGGATTTACACCATGTTTCTCAAGCGAGCGACGCCGCAGAATATTGTGATCGGCGGATTGGCTGGTGCGATGCCGCCATTGTTGGGCTGGACCAGTATCAGTGGCTCATTGTCTGCTGAGCCTTGGTTGTTGGTGATGATTATTTTCGCCTGGACGCCCCCTCATTTTTGGGCGCTGGCGATCCATCGACGCGATGATTATGCCAAAGTAAATATGCCAATGTTACCGGTCACTCACGGCATCGAGTTTACCAAAACGGCAATTTTGTTTTATACACTGATTTTGACCTTGGTATGTCTGATGCCATATCTGGTTGGTATGTCTGGTGTGTTGTATCTGGTAGGCAGTGTATTACTGAACATTGGTTTTATCTGGCACGCCTGGCGGTTGAAGTTTGATCATGATCCAGCACAAGCAATGCTGACATTTCGTTTTTCCATTTACCACCTGATGTTGTTATTCTTGCTGCTAATTGTCGACCAGCAATGGTTCTGGCGCTGGCAATAAAGCAAGGGAATAAGGAACGTGGGCATGCAAAAAATCTGGGCAACCTTGTTATTGGTGGCGGCCGTTGTCGCGGGAGTATTGGTATACCGAGAGGTAGAGCTGCCGGGCGAACTTGCCAATGTTTTGGTTTATCCAGCGCCGCGTGAATTGGCGAATTTTAAGATGACCAGTCATTCCGGTCAGGCGATGAGCGTTGAACAACTTAAAGGGCATTGGACACTGGCATTTGTCGGATATACCTTTTGCCCGGATATTTGTCCGATGACGATGGCGACGTTGTCGGGCAGTCATGCTGAGCTCAGCAAGGCTTTGCCATCCGGTCAGTCGTTGCAACTGTGGTTTGTTTCAGTTGATCCAAAACGCGATACCGTTCAGCAACTGGGTAATTATGTCGCTTATTTTGAGCAGCCCGCGCTGGTTGGTGTGACAGCAAATCACGACCAACTTTTTCCCTTTGTGCGTGCCTTGGGTTTGATGTACGCCATCAGTAGCACGACTGATGAAGACTATCGGGTCGATCACAGCGCTTCGATTGTGCTGATTAACCCGCAGGGTCAGTTGGTGGCGATGTTTAAACCGGAGCAAACTGAGGCGCAAAACAGTGTCCCGGTGGTCACTAAAGCGCAATTGTTACGCGATTTCCCGACAGTGTTACAACGAGTCAGTCCCTAGAGCACCGAACAGTTCAAAACGCGAGCAGCAGAGCTGCTGGAAAAGAGCGCATTCGGCGCTCTAGTGCGTGTTGACATTATTTAGCGCTGACAAAAACCCAAGGCTGCGAGAACCAGTAAAAATAACCTGGTTTGCTGCGACTCGGTGCGGTGCAGTTGTAACGATTATGGTTTAGTTTGAGTGGTGCGGTGGCTTGGACGGTAAAAGTGTCAGCATCTTGCCACTTTAATGGCAGTGGTTTTCCGTCAAAAAAACAGTGCAGATTTTTCGGCGCAAAATCTTTCGTATCGACGCTCAACGTCAGTTTTGGCGGGTTTTGCAAGCTGACCGGATCGGCCCCGCTGTAGTCGGTGACTGGCAGGGCTAAAGTTTTTAGTTTTGGCACGAAGTGCTTCATCGCGGCAAATTGGCTGGAGGATGGATAGCGCGGGATGCGAGTCAAGGCGACGCCTGGGCCAACCGCACCAGATTGCTGGCCAATACCAATAAAGCCAAGTTCAACCAGCAAACCTTCCAGTTCTGCACTGAAATCGCCATATGGATACGCTAACCATTTGCGCTGTTGCCCGAGCTTTTCTTCGAGTTGTTGTTGTGCCAGCAAAATGTCAGTTTTGACGCGCTGGCGCCACTGCGCTTTGCTTTCGCCCGCATTTGGGACGGCTAGACGATGATGGTAAGAGCTATGATTGGCGATGATCGCGCCTTCTTCTGCCATGGTTTGGATCTGCGGCCAAGTCAGCACCGGACCTTCGCGGCGGTCAATCAGAGCCGGCCCAAGAAACATGGTATAGGGATAGTTGAAGTCTTTTAGAATTGGCCGGGCATTTGTAAAAACATTGGCAAATCCATCATCAAAAGTGATTGCCACAGCGTTATCCGGAACCGGTTTTTGCTGCGTTAAACCGTCGATGATCACGTCGAGACTGACCACCTGATATCCCAAGTCTTTCAGATGCTGCATTTGCTGGCGAAATTCAGCCGGCGTCACGCTGGTCGTGCGCGGTGTGTCGGTTGCGACATGATGGTACTGGAGAATGATGGCCGCATGGCTAGCGCCAGCGCCAAATACAGTCAGCAGTATCAGTAAAAATTTATTCATCATTAGGATCCCGCAGCAACGTGATGCCGACGCGTTGCAATAAAATTAGTAAATAACTGCCCAGCGTCAGCGCAAAACAACCTATCCACAGCCATTTTATCAGCATCAATAGTGTGCTCATCTGCGTTGGTACCAGCCATAACAACACTAATAACAGCCAAAAAAGACACAAACCGGCGACAAAAAAGCGGCCACATTGGGCCGCTGTCAGGGGAATTCTAGGCATTCGCTTAATAATAAGAATGTTCGCCGCGCTGGTGGTCGGTGACGTCACGCACACCGGTCAGCTCGCCGTGAAAACGGTTTAATAACTCTTTTTCAATGCCTTCTTTGAGCGTTAAATCAACTTGAGAACAACCATTACAGCCACCACCGAACTGAAGTACGGCGACACCGCTGTCAGTCAGCTCGACAACTGATACCCGACCACCATGATTGGCCAGTTGCGGGTTGATTTCGGCATCGATGACATACTGCACGCGTTCTTTTAACGGCGCGTTGTCACTCACCTTGCGAACTTTGGCGTTCGGCGCTTTTAACGTCAGCTGCGACCCCATCTGATCAGTAACAAAATCGATTTCGGCATCAACCAAAAACGGTTTGCTGTCAGCATCAATCACCGCATCAAAGCCATTAAAAGGCACGGTTAAGTCGGTCGCCTCGACAGCATCTGGTGGACAATACGATACACCACATTCCGCAGAAGCCGTGCCGGGATTGACCACAAACACTCGGATGTTGGTGCCACTGGCCTGCTTTTCTAACAGTTTAACAAAATGCGCTTGTGCCGATTCGGAGATGATGATCATCGTTAGTACCTGACTAAATTACTAGGTTAATGCCTATGATACGCGTGCAAATCGGCCTTGCCAAGCCTGCTTGAGCGTTGACGGTCTTTATTGCTAAGGTGAGGTGTCTATTTCTTGGAGGATGGCCGGTGCGAACTCTAGCCCTTTGTATGTTGATGGCAACATCTGTGTTTCCTGGTGCGCTTCAGGCGCAAACCCCGCCGTCAATTCCGGCTCCGGCCGCCGTGCTCGGCTTTGAGCCTGGTCAGTGGCACGTACGCCATGATCAGATTGAGGCCTATTTGCGTGCGGTTAACGCCGCTGCGCCGGAACGGACCCAGTTTGAAATTATTGGCCGAACACATGAACAGCGTCCACTGCTCCAACTGACACTGAGTTCAGCGCGCAATATGCAGCGTTTAGAGCAAATCCGTACAGCGCATCTGGCGGTGAGTCGAGGTGAAAAGCAGCCAGATCCAGACCTGCCAGCCATTATCTGGTTGGGTTACAGTATTCATGGCAATGAAGCCAGTGGCGCGAATGCCGCGCTGCGGGTGGTGCATCAGCTACTGAGCGCAGAGGACCCACAGGTCAAATCCCTGCTTGATAACAGCATTATTTTATTGCAACCGAGCCTAAATCCGGATGGACACGACCGTTTTGCCACTTGGGTGAATATGCACCAAGGCACTGCGCCGGTTGCTGATCCGCAGCATCGCGAGCATATTGAACCCTGGCCGAACGGCCGGCCGAATCATTATTGGTTTGATTTAAACCGTGACTGGTTGCTACTGCAGCATCCTGAGAGTCAGGCGCGTATTGCACAGTTTCATCGCTGGCGGCCACAAATTGTCGCTGACTTTCATGAGATGGGGACCAACAGTACTTTTTTCTTCCAGCCAGGCATTCCAAGCCGCAATAGCCCGTTTACGCCGGATTCGACGATAAAACTGACAAATCAGCTGGCACAGTTTCATGCCAAAGCGCTGGACGACGTGAAACGGTTGTATTTTACCGAAGAAGCGTTCGATGACTTTTACGTCGGGAAGGGGTCGACCTATCCAGATGTACACGGCAGCGTCGGTATTTTGTTTGAGCAAGGCAGTAGCCGGG
>Ga0247722_10000638_pt1 | contig 20802 bp, 17 predicted proteins | sample MSEWelMarce3H_FC_FD_189094 | JGI IMG/M metagenome (GOLD analysis project Ga0247722, IMG submission 189094) | Subsurface sediment microbial communities from gas well in West Virginia, United States - MSEEL Well Study Marcellus 3H_FC | ecosystem: Environmental > Terrestrial > Deep subsurface >... | reverse complement strand
TTCTCAGGCTCATCTATTTTCTTAGCAGTTCTTGGCATTTTGGTGAATACATATTATTTTATTTTATAATTACCAAAAAAAATCAAAAAAAGACTTCAATTTTAAAGGGAACCGTAGGTTCCCTTTAAAAATTGAAAAATAAAACCAATATAAAACAAAATGCACATAACAGAATAACTATTCATAAAATGACCGATTTAGCGAAGCAATACCAAAAGAAGACCGACAAGCAACACATTTTGGACAATCCCGATACTTATATCGGCTCAATTGAAAATGTGGACGAGCGCTTGTGGATTTACGACGAAGCAACTTTACAAATGACAAACAAAGAAATCCATTACATTCCAGGCCTATACAAATTGTACGACGAGGGCGTCGTTAATTGCAGAGACCACGTGATTCGTATGATTCAAAAACAAAAGCAAAGTGAAAAGGATACCAAGTTGGTCACATACATCAACATTGATATTTCGGAGGACGGAACTATCACAATGGAGAACGACGGCAACGGCATTGATGTTGCCAAGCACCCCGAGTACAATGTCTGGATTCCTCAAATGATATTTGGCGAGCTCCGCACTTCCACCAATTACGACAAGGATGAGAAGCGCATTGTTGGCGGCAAAAACGGGTTCGGATTCAAGTTGGTTTTAATCTGGTCTTCCGAAGGAAGCGTTGAAACCTTTGACCATATTCGCGGACTCAAGTATGTGCAAACATTTACCCGAAATTTGGACATCATTTCGGAGCCAGTCATCACTAAGATGAAAGGCACGAAGCCTTATACCAAGGTGTCTTTCAAGCCCGATTATCGCCGATTCGGTATCTCAAATCTAACGCCCGATATGATTGCCCTGATGAAGAAGCGATTCTACGACATTTGCGCGGTGACCGACCAGTCTGAAAAGAAAATCAAGTTCGCGTACAATGGTGTTCCATCCTCCATCAAGAATTTCCAACAATACATTGATTTGTACATTGCCTCCGCAAAGCGCGTATACGAGGCATCCGAATGTGGTCGCTGGGAATATGCGGTTGCATTGGCACCCAACCACGAATTCACCCAGGTGTCGTTTGTCAATGGTATCTGCACATACAAGGGTGGCAAGCACGTGGAGTACATTGTGGGACAAATTGTGCGAAAATTGGTGGACTTCATTGAGAAGAAGAAGAAGGTGCGCGTGAATTCGGCGGCCATCAAGGAACAACTCATTCTGTTCTTGCGTTGCGATATTGAGAATCCGGCGTTCGACAGTCAGACCAAGGATTTTATGAACACGCCCTCCAACAAGTTTGGATCATCGTGTTCTGTTTCGGACGGATTTGTGGAGAAAGTTGCCAAGATGGGTGTGATGGAAACCGCGTGCGATTTAACACAAGCCAAGGAGAAGAATACGGCGGCCAAGAAGACCGACGGTTCCAAGACAAAGACTGTGCGCGGGATTGAGAATTTTATGGACGCCAATTTGAGTGGAACTGCGCAATCAGGTAACTGCATTCTCATTTTATGCGAGGGACTCAGTGCAATGTCCGGTATTGTTTCCGGGTTGTCTTCTGAAGACCGTAACATTATTGGAATCTATCCTTTGCGCGGAAAACTGCTCAATGTGCGTGGCGAGTCTGTCAAGAAAATCACGGACAACAAGGAAATCACGGACTTGAAGAAAATCTTGGGTTTAGAAAACGGACGTTCCTACCAATCCATGGAAGATGTTAACCAACATTTGCGGTACGGGAAAATCATGATTATGTGCGACCAAGATACGGATGGGTCGCATATCAAGGGACTTTGCATCAATTTGTTCCATTGTGAGTGGAAATCGTTGACGATGATACCCGGGTTCATTTCGTTTATGAACACGCCCATTCTGCGTGCATCTAAAAGCGGGAAAACCCTGTCGTTTTACAACGACGGCGAATACAATGTGTGGAAAACCGCAACAGCGGATTCGGCAACCTGGAAAATCAAGTATTTTAAGGGTTTGGGAACATCCAAATCCGAGGAGTTCAAGGAGTATTTTGCAAACAAGAAAATCGTGGATTTCGTCTATGAGAACAGCGACGATGTCATTGACAAGGTATTCAATGACAAGCGAGCCAATGATAGAAAGACGTGGCTCATTGAGAAATATGACAAGACCGCGTTCTTAGATACCAGCCGACCAAGTGTTTCCTACGGCGATTTCATAGACAATGAGCTCATCCATTTCAGCAATTATGATTGTGCGCGTTCCATTCCGTCAATGATTGACGGTCTCAAGATTAGTTTGCGCAAAATCTTGTTCAGTGCATTCAAGCGTAATTTAACCAGTGAAATCAAAGTCGCGCAGTTTTCCGGATACGTTTCCGAAAATAGTTCGTATCATCACGGCGAGGCGAGTTTGAACGGAGCCATTGTCAATATGGCGCAAAATTTCGTCGGTTCCAACAATGTGAATTTATTGGAGCCCAATGGTCAATTCGGCACTAGGTTGCAGGGCGGCGACGATTCTGCATCGGAAAGATATATCTTCACTGCATTGAACCCGTTGACCAGGTATGTGTTTCCCGATTTGGATGACGCGGTTCTCAACTATTTGGACGATGATGGCACCCAGGTGGAGCCTGAGTATTATGTTCCAATCATTCCATTTGCTTTGGTCAATGGAATCAAGGGAATCGGCACGGGATTTTCGTGTTCTATCCCGCCATACAACCCTTCGGATCTAATTGGCAATCTCAAGAAGATGTTGAAGGGCGAGGAAGATTTGAAGGAACTCGTTCCTTACTACGAGGGGTTCAAGGGAACGATTGAGAAGATTGAGGCAGACAAGTATTTAATCAAAGGCGTAATGGAACGGGCCGGTCCAGACACCGTTGTCATTACGGAATTGCCGATTGGCAAGTGGACGATGCAATATACCAAGGCGTTGGAAGATATGATGGACGGAGGTGTGGACAAAGACGGCAAGAAAGTGGCGCCGACTATCAAGGACTTCACATCGTTGTGTACCGAAGTCAATGTGAATTTCACAGTAGTGTTTCCGAAGGGCAAGTTGGACGAGATCGGAATGGAAGGCGCCGAGAAGTTGTTGAAGTTGAGCACGACCATTAAGACGTCCAACATTCATATGTTTGGGTCAGATAGAAAACTCAAAAAGTATGAGAATGTGGAACAACTGGTTCGCGACTACTATGTGGTCCGATTGGCAATGTATGGTAAGCGCAAGGCCCATTTGTTGGATGCGATGTCTAAGAAAACCATATTGCTAACAAACAAGGCGAGATACATTGAATTCAATCTGATTGACAAGATTGATTTGCGTAGGAAGACAGCGGATGCAGTGGACACGATGTTGCAAAATCATTCGTTTGACAAGGTGGATGGCGAGTACAAGTATTTAGTGAAAATGCCGATGGATTCGGTCACTGTGGAAAATGTGGATAAGTTGAGAAAGGAACGCGACGAAACCGTCAAGGAACTGGAGGTTCTGAGACAGACAACTTTAGAACAAATGTGGATGCGCGAATTAGATACCTTGGAAAACAAGTATACGCAGTATAAGAAGATTCGCGAGGATTTGCAGAATGTTGTTCCAAAGAAACCGAAGGTTGCTCCCAAGAAAGTGGTTGCAAAGAAGTAGGGAAACCTACGGTTAAGCCGTCAGGATTCGCCCTTTCCCCTACGACCCCTTCCCTTAAAAAATAAAAATTTTCAAAAATTATAAAAAAATAGTAAGACTTTCCTTTTATAAAGGGAAGAGTCAAAGACGTAAGCTTCGCTGAATAACAGTAGGTTTCTTTTATTTTTTTCGTCATAATATACAAATGCCGTCATTATTGATTATGCGTTCAAGCCGTTTGTGGTGTATTGGAAAACAACCAATTATCTATGACAAAAAACAAACTGCAACAGAGAAACAAAACATCAGTACTAAGATGCGTTATTCACAATTGGTGAAATCGGGTGTGAATCGTTCAACCGTTAAAGGAACTTTAGTAAGACCGACCGTGGTTCCTTTGACCAACTAAAGGAAACCGTAGGTTTCCTTTTTTTGCTTCGCTTATACCTTCCCTTAAGGGAACCTTGGTTCCCTTAATTTGTTTTTATATATTATAAATGAAGAAGCCTGTACGACAGCTAGATGGATTTTACCACGTTGAGGGAAAGAAATGGCCTGAGCTTTTTGGCTCCCGTATTCAAGTAATGAACGGAACTGCATACAAAACTACTGGTGGATTATGTAAGAAGGATTTGTTGATGAACAAATGGGGGCGTATTGTCAGTGCGAAGAAATACAAGACCGCCAAGAAGGAGAAACGTTTAGAGAAAGCTGGATATTTTGCCAAGAAGGGCAAGTTTGGCTATGTTAAGAAGACTGCCAGGAAGAGCCAGAAGAACAAAAAATAAAGGGAAACCTACGGTTATTCAGAGAAGCTTTGCTTCTCTTACGCCCTTTGACCCCTTCCCTCATAATAAGTTTTCTTTAAGGAGGGTTCAAAAGGGAACCATGGGTTCCCTTTATTTTCTGTATTTAAAATATAAAATGCCCAAAAATGTAAGATGCCGAAGGAAGTCCGCTGGACGTTGCAGAACCGCCAAGAAATCTTGTGAATATGTAAGCACCAAGAAAAGCAGGTATTGCAGATGCAGACGCACGATGAAAAAATAAAAGAAACCTACGGTTATTCCGCGAAGCTTACGTCTTTGACTCTTCCCTTATAAACATTTGGCCTTAGCAAAACAAGTGCCTAACATTTTTCCTTAATATATTGAAACCAATAACAATATAAAAATTAGTTTATATTGTTATCATTCAAAATGGATTCAAAACATTTAGACGAAATTCTAGAAAAAGTGACTCAGATTTACAACAAATACAAATCCGACACTTATATGGAATCCAAAGTCCATAATTATATTTGCAACCAGCTCTCTACGACGCTTGAAAACATTGAGCGCAATCACACGGAAAGAGCCCAACGAATGGAGGATTTGACTGCAGAACAGTATGCGTTTATCCAGTCTTTCATGTTTTACAATCACTATTTCTACCACCCGAGTACAGAGAACTTTTTCTATTATGACGGCCAAACCTATGTGCAAAACAGCGAGGACGAGGTTCTTTACCACGTATTGTCATCTTTGAGCCAAGACCGCAATCTGATTTCGTGGAAACACAAGACCAAGGTATCCATTATGAAACGCATTAAGGACAACCACATTTACCAAACCATTCCGGAATCCGCAACAATTCAGCACGTATTGAACAGTTTGTACCCCGCTGTTTTCTCTACAAAGGTGGAGGCAAAATACTTTTTAACCATTTTAGGCGACAACATTATGCGCAAAGAGAGTACGATGATTCATATCATTTCATCGTCGGCCAAATCATTAATCAACCATTTGAATTCTTTTAGCCAGGTTTGGTTCGGAACCAATTTGATGCAATCGTTCAAATTCAAGTATCATGCGGAACACAATTACTCGCAAATCCGCGTTCTGAATAGTAGCGTCGGCACAATCAATTTGAATGAAATCGGATTGGACTTATTATGTGTGGCGTGTCACTATTCAAACCGTTACGGCAATTCGGACAACTATTTGGTCAAGCACAGCAATGATGACAAGTTTATCAATTCGGTTCTCTACTTGAAACAGATGACACCCGACATATTAATTGGTATGTTTGCCACTGAATATATTCGGATAACGCCCGGCGGAACTGCGAGAATCACATCCGGCAATGGCGTTGTTTTGAACGAAATCACATTTAAACCGACCCAAATTAGTTGGAAAAATATGCTTTATTTGTGGAAACATTTCTTGGAATCCAAGCATTTGCCCAATGTGGTTTTCACAAATAAACTGAAAAGCCGATTGACCGAATTGTTTGCGAACCAATACGATGCAGAGACAGATACATTTAATGGAATAAATAGTAAATATTTACCGAGCGTGTGCAAGTTCCTGCAGTTCTGGGACGAAACTATGGTCTCGGACAATTCCGAGATGGAACTGGAGGTGGGGGAGGTCGCGTCCATTTTCAAGTTTTGGTGTGAGACCAATAGAGAATCGGTTGTTAACATTAGTGAAAAACAGGTTGCGGATTTGATTACGCATTATTACCCGGATGTTGAGATGGAGTCGGACAAGTATATTTATAAGATGCGGAACACGTTGTGGGACAAGAATCTGGATATCCAAATGGCGATGGATGATTTGAAAGATAAATTGGGAATTGTGGATGCGTCCATAAACAACACGATTTCGTCCTATGATGCCTACGTCCACTATTGCAACTATGTGAATCGGGTTGGTACAAGAAAACGCAGTAACGGGAATATGGCGAGCATTTCTCTGTTGGTGAGCAAACAATACTTTGAAAAAGAAACCTACGGTATATGGAAACCTACGGTTTCCCCTATAACCCCTTCCCTTAAGGCGGAAGGCTCACATTAAAGGAGGGGTTTAAGCCGTCAGGCTTCGCCTTTATAGGGCGTAAGAGAAGCAAAGCTTCTCTGAATACGTAGTTCCCTATACCTAAATAGTTCCACTAAACATACATAAACATTTCTCTACATGTTTATGTAACTAAAGATGTCAAACAAATCCAAAAAATATTTATTAATCGTGGAATCCAGCAGTAAATGCGGAAGCATAGAGACTTATCTCGGCTCCAACTACAAATGCATTTCGTGCAACGGTCATATCCGTGTAATCAACGACCTGAAAAACATTGATGTCAAGGGCGATTTTGAAACGACGTATACTGTGGACCCCGACAAAAAGGCCCATATTTCAAAGATGGAATCTATTATCTCTACATTCCCCAAAGAAAATATCCTTTTAGCAACCGACCACGACAGAGAAGGCGAGGCCATTGCATGGCATATCTGTGAAGTGTTTGACCTCCCCGTATTAACCACCCGCCGAATTCTGTTCCACGAAGTGACCAAACCCGCATTATTGAAAGCAGTAGAGAACCCTGGAATCATTGATATGGATATGGTGAGAGCCCAGCAAGCCCGCCAAGTCCTGGATTTGCTGGTGGGATTCACTATCTCTCCACTTTTGTGGAAATACGTGTTCAAGAATAACCAGAACGCATTGTCTGCCGGGCGATGCCAAACCCCCGCATTGCGGCTTGTTTATGAGAATAATCTGGAAGCGAAGACGAAAGCCGAGAACAGTCGGCAAAAGCACAGGATCCAGGCGTGTTTTTTCCCGCAAAATCTGATGTTTGAATTGCAAAAAGAATTTGAAACAGAGACCGAAGTGTGCGAATTCCTTTCACTCTCTGCATCTCATCAACATAAATTTATGGTTTATCCACAGAAGTTGTCGGAGAGAACGCCCCCGAAACCATTCAATACGTCGGCTTTACTTCAACAAGCCAACAATCTGTTGCACATTGGCGCGAAGGAAACAATGGCGTGTTGCCAAACACTTTATCAATTGGGTCATATCACCTATATGCGAACAGAGAACCGCAAATACTCGCCGATTTTCATTGATACCGCGACCAAATACATTTCTGGAAAATGGACGGACAAACACGTGCACCCAACATTGATGGAACTGAACGGGAACGCGGACACAGAGAATCCCCACGAGGCCATTCGTGTGACCAATTTGAATATGCAGAGTCTGGTTCTCATTGGGGATAAGAACACAGGTTCTATAGAACGCGTTTACCGAATGATTTGGCAGAACACCGTGCAAAGTTGTATGGCGCCGGCCACATTCAATATGATTCCCTTAGAGATAGATGCACCCAAAGACAATTTGTACAAATATACATTTGAAATTCCCAAATTTGGTGGATTCTTAGACGCTGTAGAGAAAACTGGTGATAAAACAGGTGCAGATAAATCTTCTGTAGAACTCATTTCATCCATGTCTCTACGATTCCAGACTTTAAAAAACAAAACGGTGAATTACAATTACATCCAGTCTGTCGTGGGATTCACCAACCGCCATTCGCGGTATTCAGAAGCGGGTCTGATTAGCAAGTTAGAAGACCTCGGAATCGGACGTCCGTCAACTTTCTCTATGTTGATTGATGTCATTCAAACAAGAAAGTATGTAGAGAAAACCGATGTTCCAGGAATTGCGGTGGAATGCCACGAGTATTTTTTAAGGGCGGATGAGAAGGCACCGACCGCAAAACCTGTCAAGAAAACAATGGGTGCGGAACACGGGAAGCTAGTCATTGACCCAATGGGTATCGTGGTCATTGAATTCCTGATGAAACATTTCAACGACCTTTTCTCTTACGACTATACCAAACAAATGGAGGAACGGTTGGACCAAGTTGCGTCCGGCAAAGAACGCTGGAACAATGTGTGCAAGGATGTGTATGCAGAGATACAGAAGATGGTGAAAGAAGTCAATAAAATAGAGAAAAAGGTGTACAACATTGATGAAAACTATTCTCTCATTTTTTTTAAAGATGGGTTTCTCTTGAAACACAAGACTTTGTTGACCGAAGAAGGCAAACCCCTCCTGAAATCGGTGAAGAAAGGACTCAAAATAGACGTTGGTAAACTGGAATTGGGTGGATATACCTATGAGGATTTGGCAGAAACCGAGAGAAGAATTCTGGGAATCTGGAATGACTATGAAATAGAACTGAAACCCGGCAAATTTGGTGCATATGTGGAATACGGAGATGACAAAAAGGTTTCTCTCAACAAACTGAAAAAAACACTGGACAAAATAGTTTTAGAAGATGTGATTCCGTTTTTGGAAGAAGAAAAGCCGGCGACCACGGTACTACGTGTTTTATCGCCGACACTCAGCGTTCGCAATGGTAAATTCGGTCCTTATATTTTCTATAAAACAGAGAAGATGAAAAAACCCAAATTTTACGATTTGAAAGGATTTGAACAAGGGTTTGGAACGTGCGATGCGGAAGAATTTATAGATTGGATTAAAAACACACACATTAAAAAGTAGTTTGGTGTAATAACCAATCAGAGATAAGGGAAGAGTCTAAGAGAACACGCATATTTAAAAGTAGTTTGGTGTAATAACCAATCAGAGATAAGGGAAGAGTCTAAGAGAACACGCATATTTAAAAGTAGTTTGGTGTAATAACCAATCAGAGATAAGGGAAGAGTCTAAGAGAAACCGTAGGTTTCTTTTATTTTATGGGCGTATATATAAATGGCGGATTGTGGACAAAGTATCGTGTTCCTAATTGTTTTCTATATTATCGCATTCATCTATGTGAAAGAACCTCATTTCAAGTATTTTGGGTACATTATGTTAACCATTGTATACCTTTTCTCTCTTGGCATAACCGTGCAAAACACCAGTGCAATTAGTATAGGGTTTCAACCGTTTAAAACTGCATTTTTGCAAAATGTGGGTGTCTACAACGTGTTTATGCTTTTCGCTTTCTCTATTGTTGTCTTCAATTTATACAGTTTAGGACGCGTCTTAGAAGCGTACTGGTTCAAAACAAAATCAATGAAGTCGTTTGATTTGAAACTCAGCGACCGCCATAAACGGAACTTACTCCATTTTGACAACTCGTTCATTGTTGGAAATGTTGCGGCGGCGCTTTTGCTTTTTTCGCTTGTGTGGAGTAATAATACTGGAATCGTATTTTTGGATATCATCAAAATGGGGTTTACAAACAACTTTACTCGGATGATTTTGTTCCTGATAGCGTTTATCTGTGTTTGGATAGAGACGACGTTCTCTACCTTGTTTGCAAATATTAAGCGTGATTAAGGTAGGGAAACCTGCGGTTTCCCCTACGACCCCTTCCCTTTGTAATAAACTGAAATAAAGAAAAATAGGAGGGGGTTGGGGGGAACCTTAGGTTCTCCCAAGGGAGGGTTCATAAGGGAACCGTAGGTTCTCTTATCTCTACCAAATATATATAATAAATGCAGGATCTTTATACATTATACACCATTCGTATGATTATGACCGTATTTGTTTTGTTCGGCGCCGTCCATTACGGTGCGATGATTTTTGATTTAAATTTAGCCGAATATTTGAATTTGGTTTTCTTTCGCGTCTTCAGAAAACGCGGTTTCGTAGACAAAGTGATATACGCTCTTTTTGCTATTTGCGCGATAATTCTTGCGTTTGACCGCACCACTTGGCTGCCTTTTTTAGGCGAAACTGTGTTGCCTTCTGCTGTGGTTCCCCTGAAAACCAATGTGGGTGATACTACTGTGGATGTCAAAGTTGCTCGGGGCGCCAAGGTTGCATTTTGGGCGGCCAAACCGGGAGCCAATTCGGAGACCAAGGTGGAGCAGGCCTATGATGATTACAGCAACAGCGGGGTTGTTTTAGCCAATGATTTGGGCGTTGCTACGCTTACCTTTAACAAGGGCACAGAATATGTGGTTCCTTCGGGCAAACATTTGAAGAGCCACGTGCATTACCGGGAGTTTAATGATAAGATGGGGATGGTGGGACCCGTCCGAAGTGTTTTTGTATAAAGGAAACCTACGGTTTCCTTTTTTTGCTTCGCTTATACCTTCCCTTTTTTGTTTTTCTTATACCTTCCATTTGAATAATAGTTTATATAATCCATTATTATATAAAATAAAAATGGCAGATGATTCAGATGATGAACTGCCTCCAGATATTGAACCATTATATAATTATAAGACTGAGACAAAAGGTAATAAACTCATTCTTGTTGAAACGAATACTTCTACCAATAAAGAATCACGACTTCAATTAAACATTGGTGATTGTATTCAGTTTACAAGGACACCAAATATTTCTGATGAAACCATATCTGCAAAAATAATTGGATTCTTGAAATCCCAAGGTGGCGAAATAAGAGGCATTCAATATTTACCTTGGAACCCTCAAAATCAACAGTATGCCAACCCTACTGTTCCATCAAGAGCAATTTTATTAAATAATTTGAATTTGCTCACTATTAAACTGGATAATAAATTACAAAATATTGAAAATCAATTAAAAGAACCAGAATTAAAAGAAACGATTGGACCTCAAATTGATTTTGGTACATCAAAAACTGCATATACAGTTGGAAAAAAAACAAACTTTTTTAAGAATTGGCCACAAAATAAGAAATTATCAGAATTGTGTATTGTTAAAATGAAAGATAACGAAGAAAATTTGGAAGACATAAAAATTCATAAAGATTTTGCAGATTATGGTTTTGCACCTATAATATATGATGAGACAATTTTTAATAGAGATATTTATATGTTAGAGGATAAATGCGGAACCCGAATTGATAAATATATAAAAGATAACGTAAAACCACACGGTGACAAATATTTTTTTCCAGATTATATATTTAATAAAATTATTGACCTTTTTCATTTTATAATAAATGATATGGCAGTAATTCAATTAGATGCAAAACCTGGAAATACTTGTTCTATATTTGAGAATGATATTTTTAAAAAAATTATTGCATTGGATTTTAATTCATTTCATTATTATGATTCTTATAATATGGATAAGAAAGAAGCATTTTTATTTATGTTAATACAATTTTTATATGTTGCAAGCAAATTTTCAAAAATTTTTGCAACTCCCGAACAATTAGAACAACATTTGAAATATGATGATGTAGTTAAAATTATAAAAAACTTATTTTTGATTGATAAATCTAAATTTTATGGATATTATTTATTACACTATATAAAATATGATAATCCAATAGATATGTTAACTCAGGAACAATATGTTGAAGATATATATAAACATATTGGTTTACAAAAATATAAATTAAATGAAATAGACGGTGGAAATTTAAAAAAACACAAATCTGGAAAACGTAAATCCAGAAAACGTGGCCCTCAAAAATCAAAAAAATGTTCGTATAGAAGGCGGACAAAGGAACGGTATAAGCAAAGCAAAATAAAGAAACCGTAGGTTTCCTTTAAAGAAACATAGAGACAATTTCATAGTATTTACAAAAATGAAATACTACGAAACAAATTACGAGGATTATTTAAAGGCCGTGAAAAATTTCAATCTTCACCCCGAACTCGTCCCTTATTTTGCAAAATTCCCCACAAATGTCCACAATTTAACCAATCTCATCTTTTACGGCCCGCCAGGCGTGGGCAAGAACAGCCAAATGCTGCACGCCATCCAGAAATACAGCCCCAGCGGTCTCAGCCACGACAAGAAAATCTGTATCCAAACAGAGAAATACAGTTACCAGTACCATATCAGCGATATTCACTACGAAATTGATATGTCTCTCCTCGGATGCAATTCCAAACTGATTTGGCACGACATTGTTCAGCAAATTGTGGACATTGTTTCTGTGAAACCCGACAAGATTGGCATCGTGGTTTGCAAGAATTTCCATTTAATCCATTCCGAACTCTTAGAGATATTTTACAGTTATATTCAGGAATACAATACCAAGTTCTCTGTGATCCAGTTGAGATTCATTATTGTATCAGAACACATCAGTTTTCTCCCCAACAACATTTTGGATGCGTGCGAAGTCATCAACGTGAAACGCCCCGAAAAACAACTTTATGTAGAGATGGTGAAACAACAACCGAAAATGCGCAAATACAACAAGGAAACCAATACAACAGAAGACGAATTTGTCCACAAAGTCTCTAATTGCCGCTTGAAAAACGACCGTGAAGAGAATACGTGCGAACTGATTGAATCCACCGATATGAGCACGGTTCTCAACATCAAAGAACTCAATTATTTTGACAAGACAGATGCAATGCCTGATGACGTTTTCAATACCATTTGCGACACGGTGATTGCCCAAATGATGGCGCCGGATAAATTGGTCCACGCCACATTTCGCGACGCTCTCTACGACATTTTGATTTACAACTTGGATGCGGTGGAATGTGTTTGGTACATTTTTTCGTATTTCGTAGAGAACGATTTATTAAAGGGGCAAGACGTCAGCGACGTGCTGACACGGATGTACAATTTTCTCAAGTATTTCAATAATAATTACAGACCCATTTACCATTTAGAAAGTATTATGCATTACATAATAATCAAAACATTTGGATACGATGAATTACCAAAAGGCCTGTAAAACACTTGGAGTTACGGAACCCGTCAATGTGGAGACGGTAAGAAAACAGTATAAAATGATGGCGCTCAAATTCCACCCGGACAAAAACAAATCGCCAAACGCCAACGCGGAATACCAGGAAATCAAGGAGGCGCACGATTTCTTGATGAATAAAAATGATTTCTCTCAACCCGGGTCGTGGTCGGCGTCGGTGTCGTCCTTTTTTGAGACGCTTTATAATAACCAGAATTTGCAGAAACGTGTCTTCCACCCCCTGTTAATGAAAATCATTGGGACGTGCGAAACCGAGATTTTTGAAAAAATGGATGTGCGTCGTGCCCAAAAAATCTATGAAATCCTGTTGAAATACCGCGACTACTTGCATCTCTCTTCACAGTTCTTGGAAAAGGTGTGTGAAATCATTGAACAAAAAACGGCAACAACCGAAAAGATTGAAGAAATCATTGTTCTGAATCCGAACCTGGATGATTTGTTCAACCAGTCTGTTTATAAATTAAAAGTTGGAGAGAACGATTTTTGCCTGGTTCCGCTTTGGCATAGCGAACTCATATATGACAAACACAATTTGCAGGTGCAGTGCGAACCGGAATTGCCGGAAAATGTGCAGTTAGACGAATACAACAATGTGCACATCTGGTTAAAATATGGGATTGGTGAATTATGGGTTAAAGAACGGATTGAGTTTGGATTGGGCGCACAGACGTTTGAAATCCAAACGGACTCGTTGCGGTTGAAAAGAGAACAATATCTGGTCCTTGAAAAAAAAGGGATTCTGGTTCCGAACAAAATCAATATATTTAGTGTGAAAGACGTTTCCGATATTTATGTCCACATTGAGATTGAATAATTGGAAAAATATTTGTATAATGTATAATGGCAACAAAAGATTTTGCAAATTTAGTCTCCGGTACTAAGGTAGCGGAAGGAACATATAAAAAATTAAATCGGGCAGATGTTGTTACTGCTGAACAAGGTGAAACTTTTAGTACAGTATTTAGACCCGGACAAACTAAGAGTGACTTTTTGATTGGAGAATTTAAACCGGACGCGGCCAATTTTGATCCAATAGATGTGTATAATGAGTTTTTATTATACAAAGAATTTGGTTCAAACGGATTTTCTCCAAAAATACACTCGGTAATCAGTAATGGTAAAGAAAATAGTTTGCCTGTATTTTTGGCTCATATACATGGTGAACAAAATGCTCAAGAACATATTAACCCAGGTACAAAGTTTCTAATTGAAAAAAAAGAGTGTGAAAAATTAATTTTTAATTATTTTACACGTTCAGACAAAATAACCATAGATTACACAAATTTTTTTACAAGTCTTCGTGAATTTATTGAGAAAATTGTGAAATATGGGTATTATAATACAGATATAAAAATTCCAAATTTATGTATTGATCCAAAGGATGAAAAATTTATAATGATTGACCTTGACCCCAAATTTGTGAGAAAAATACCAGACAAAGAAAGATATCCCGAAATCTTGAATTATTATGTAAATTATATGATTTACCAAGTGTATATTTATTTAACGGTTGCAACTAAAGTAAAAGTTCATTTTATTGACACCGGTATTGATAGTGATCTAACGAATCGGCCCAATTTATATGCAATGATGGAATTTATTTGGCAAAAAAATATTGAAAGTGCAAAAAAACGTGAAGATGAATTAGACCCGATATATATGTTATTTTGGTATAGCAGCCAAGTTAATAATGGCGAATATGGTACTCGTTTTCGTAGATTTGATAATTCAAGACAATTAGCAGAGTTTTTTGATCGTCGTGTGGTTGAGGCAATTGGTCGTATTCCGGTTCCGGTTCCTTCTCCGCCACAAAAAAAATCGTGGATTTCATCTATTATGGCAGCACTCGGTTTTGGTAAATCTAAGAAGACTGCAAAAAAACGCAAACTGCGAACAATTACAGCTTTGAATATTGAAAACGTGCCGTTTTCAATGTCCAAAGGAGCGGTACCAGTGATGATTTTAAAAAGATCACCCCGCAGGGGTACGGTTTTAAATCTTCGCCGGTATAAAAAAAGACGGAATAAAACACGCAGCAAAAAATAAAAACAAAAACTTTCGTTTTATTGTTACACTAACTACGACGATTTTCTTTTTATAAAATGGTCCAACGTTGAAGATTTACTTATGTTTTTGCCCCAGTAAGAGTTTGGCTTAACGGGTTCTAAGTCTTCGTTATCAGAAACATCATGGTCTAAACCTTCGGCTTCTTGGTCGCAAGCTTGTTGGTCGCCTTCGGCTTGAAACATCATTTCTTCCTCTTCCGACGAATCTGTGGCATCATATCCGTGCTTGGCGCATTTATCTTCATAATCCTGCATTTCAAAATGCCGAATCAGGGTTTTGAAACAGGATTCAAGCATATCATCAATTTCATTGCTGGTCTGGGTTTCCGGATTTTCCAAGTATTTGCCGATGAGTTTTTTGATTCGGGGTACATATTTCTGCACTTTCTGATTGTATTCCTGTATCTCGGATGACTTTTCCGGATTTGCGTTTGCTAAATAGTTATTGTATCGTTTTTTGCTGGTAAGCAGTTTTAAAGTTAGCTGGTCAATTGCATTCATTGTATACTTTATCCACACATAGAAACTATCACGCTATTAACGTCCGAGTTCAAATTGGTTTTATTCAGCTCGGTCAGAAGGCGTTCTTTGGCATCCACTATGTATCGTTGGACCAAGTCTTTGATTTGTGAAAATTGACGCTTTGCACGCCAAATACTCGCCATCTCCGCGCTGTTGCAAGCATAACCATCCGAGTTATCATTTATTTTTTGTACTTTTTGTATCAATGCGTCCGTGATTTTATCGTTCGGGTTCATTGAAATCTGTCCGCCAAGCCAATACTTGCCCTTGGACCAAGACGATTTTGTGTCGGCGATGTAATCAATAACTATGGGTTCAGACGGGGCGAAAGCTGCTAATTCTAATAGGGATGGTTCAAACATTTTAATTTAATTATTTTGGTTTTATAACATAATAAACAATGGTTATTATGTTTTCAATTTTAAGGGAACTCGTCGTTCCCTTATGATCCCATACTAATAATAAAATTAAAAGGATGGGTAATATAGCCGTTAGGCCTTAATCAAATCAACTGCATAGGGGGAACCGTAGGTTCCCCCCAAAAAGGGAGGGATCATACAGCCGTCAGGCTGCGCCTTTAGGGAACCTACGGTTCTCCTAGAAGGGCAGCAGAATTTCTTTCCCAACATACTGGTGAATCCCCTCCACAATACTTGGGTCAAAGATTTCTTCCGGAAAAGCAATGGAATTGCGACAATCGGGTCTGCATCCAGGCAACACTTCATCAATTAAAAAAACCACGTATTTTTTATCCAATAAATGGCTCAGTATCAGGTCGTAATTGTCTATTTCCAAATGTTGTTCAAACGTGATGACGGGGCGACACGTGTCAATGATTTGATTGGCGCCTAAAATAACCTTGTACTCCATTCCTTCCACATCTAAATGAATGTATCCGATGTTTTCAATCTCTCCATTTTGAAATAAATGATCCAGTGTGATTGCGTTTACTTTGTTTCGCCCTTGGACGCCCGGTTCAAATGTGCAATGGTACATATCGTCATTGGTTGACAGGGTTTCCATTTTATTGCTGACTGCGGTTTGAAATGTTTTGACGTTGTCAATATCGTTGTATTTGCACATTTCATTGATGAAATGGCAGTTCTCTAACGATGGGTCAATTGCGTAAATCTTTTGTTTGGATTCGCCAACACTTTGCGTCGCGTCGCCAACACTACGTTTGGATTCGCCAACACTACGTTTGGCCCAAGGTATCGTATTATCCCCTATCCACGCCCCCAAATCAATTATGTTGTTTTTGATTACACCGGTATTCATTAAATACGTGTGCATCCGTCTAAACAAAACCTCGTGGTTATCCCTGGATGCAAATGTTTGGGAAAACGGGTGATCAATTATTTTTATTGTGGTATTGTTATCATTGGTAAAAATACAACTCATATATGTTTATAAAACATTACATCAGCGATGAAATGAACGAACCCTTGTAGGTTTCTATGCCAGTATGATCTAAATTAATGGTGACGTCCGCATAAACGGAGCCGCCCATCTTTTGCCATCTGTGGCAAAACATCCAATCCTCCGAGAAATAATGCCCTTCTTCCACGCCACAATCAAATAAAGCAAAAGCGAAATCGTTCTCTTTACCCGAGAGAAAATTGACGTCGTCCACATATTTGGTTTGGGGGAATGCCTTGGACATCACTTCAATGACGGAGCGCTTAATCAACATAAACCCGGTGGCCAAATGCTTGACCTTGGTCAGATTGTTCTCTATTTCCAGCATATTTGAGCTGTAATTGATGTTGTATCTGACCATATTGCGCTGAACGTATTCTTTCTCGGAGAATGCGTCTTTTAATTGCGACTTGTTCTTACGAGCAAGAATATCATTCACTGCATTCGGATTATTCACCAACTTGTCAAATTCGTAATTCTTAATTGGGTAAATTCCGCCGACAATCGGCTTGTCCGCAACCAGAAGTTTGAGAATATCAAATGGGCTCCAGGTAATATCGGCATCAATGAAGAGAAAATGTGTCGCGGTAGGAATACTCATAGCCTTGGCAATCAAATTGTTTCGGGCACGGGAAACCAAACTATCGTTGCGGCAAAAGTGGATGGTTGCATTGATACCGAGGTCCTTGCACATAAACATGGTTTGAAGAAGAGACTCGGTATACGTCACGTACATACTGCTGTTGTAGCAGGGAGTCAGAATAATAATGTGAGGCTTGGCTTTTGCAATATAATCAATAATGGGTTGCGGAATGCCATTGTTTGCGGTTGTCTGAATCTCTTCAGAATCAATTTCTTCAATTTGGTAGCGGACGCCTGACATTTATAAGGAATATTGGTGCGAAATCTTTATGCTGTTTTTGCAATAAAAGAAACATAGGGTTAAGTCTTTATTCAGCAACGCTTTGAATAAACAATTCAATAAAAATATTATTCATATAAAGGGAAGAGTCTAAGAGAAACCGTAGGTTTCTTTTAAGTATTTGAAAAAATAACATTATAAAAAATGTCATTTTTTGACTAGTCATTAGTCATTGCATTTAACCAGTCTTTGCATTTAGCCAATGTAGGGAGTCGAACCCTAGACCTTATCCTTACTAAGGACATGCTCTAACCAACTGAGCTACATCGGCATTGATTTAAAGGAAATTTACGGTTTCTTTTTTTTGCTTTGCTTATACCTTCCCTTTTAAGTATGGGATTATAAGGCGTAAGCTTCGCTGAATACGACGAGTTCCCTTAAGCAACAACAGCCTTGATGAAGTGGATCTTCAAGTACTTCTGGAGATTGAAGTAAGTGAGGACCTCGTCCTTGCCAATCTTCAAAAGGGTGGCAAGCTTGGCATCAGGGTTGATCTGTCTGCCAGATACCTTGTCCTTGAGACTGTTGGCGGTGATGTAGGCATTGATACCCTTGCTGACCTCAACACGGGACATCATAGTGCCAGCCTCCTTTCCGAGGAAGGTGATAAGCTCGTCACTGATGACGGAGGGCTTAACAAAGCCGGAGGGCTGTCTGTTGCCACTGGAAGCCTTCTTGGCCTTCTTGGACTTGGTGGCAGCCTTCAACTCGCGGGAAACCGACTTCTCAAGAAGTCTGTAGTCAGCCTTCATTGAGGAGAGGATGGTGGTAACCTGCTGGATCTTGGAGCCAAAGTCGTTCAACTTGGAAGCAAGGGTGGAAGCATCAACAGGGGTCTCAGTGGCGGGAGTCTCGGTGGCAACAGGGGCAACAACGGGGGTCTCAACAGGAGCAGGGGCAGGGGTAGCAGCAGCCTTGGCCTTCTTCTCGGCCTTGGGCTTCTTCTCAACAACGGGGGTAGTATCAACAGTGACAGTGACAGTGGGGGTAGCGACAGGGGCATCAGACTTAGTAGTTTTGCGGACCATTTCTTATTATACACTCTATAGTGTTAGTTTTTTAAGTAGTTTTACGCATTTGTATTTATGACACGTTGTTAATGCATATTCTGGTCTTGAAAAACATTTCGCCTAAATGTTAAGGGAACTACGTTCCCCTATGACCCCTCCTTCTTCTAATAAAACATAAAGTAAAAATAAATTGATTATTATATCAGTTATTGTTAGACCTTTGCACATTTAAAATTTGCAAAGGTCTAATAAGGGAAGGGGTCGTAGGGGAAACCGTAGGTTTCCCTACACGATTGAAAAATAGTTTTCATACAACCACGGCAATTGAGTTCGCGCATTCAAAGAAACCAGAGTTAGTCCCGACAAAAAGTACATTGCACCAAGTTGTTTATGTTCGTCGTCTAATCCACTGTACACCAAGATTTCGGCCATTTTTACAACCATTGAAACATTCAGATTGACTTGTCCTGCTCCAAACACTTCTGGAGAGAAGGGTGAAATGTAGGGGCAAATGCGGTTTCTCAATGAGTGGGGTATGCGGTGCCATAGTTGGTTAATTTTCAGAATCAGATAATAGAGACGGTCTTCATTTAGATTGGATAACCATTCTCTGTTTGAATAATTGCCAAGACTGTCAATATGGATGAAGAGATCAGTGATTCTTTGGTTTAACGGCATTTGTTGCAACCCCTCGTAACGTGCGAAAAAAGCTTGTTCTTGTGTTTGTTGCTCTACAAAAATGTTTGCAGACTCGTGAATGGTTCCAATTTCTTTGAACAAGTCGTTTCCGGGAAACAGAATATTGGTCAATTTCACCACCTTTATCATTTTGGTTCCAAAGGGGACTTTCATATTTTCTCTGTTGTATGGGTTCTCAAACTTTTTGTTTTTGGTTGCCAAGGTGCAGAGAGATTTGATATCAAAGCCATAATTGACATTGTGTGTTGTATCTACATATTTTATAAAATTTAAGTATGGAATTTCGTTTAATGGTTCCATTGTGTAGAAATCGGTCTCATTAACACAGTTCTCTCGGGTCCCTTTTAATTTCATCCAATTTAAAACCAGATGCCGGCGAAATGTTTTCTGGATTGTTACGGAGTTCACTTCCTTTTTGATTTGTTGTTCAATGCGGTCCTTAACATCGCCCTTGTTTCCGGAAACTTTTATGTTCAAGTCTTTTGCATACTGCTTTAGTTCAGGCAATTTGCATTTGGATAAATCTATTTTTGAAATCTCTTTGTATGTTTGGCTATCAGGTCTTGCCATCTTAGAAAGCATATTCTATATTGGTTGTATAGAGAATATTATAAATCACTTTTTAAAATGATTATTTTTTTTATTTTTTTTATTTTTTTTACTTTTTTTACGGTTCTTTATTTTTATAACTTTATAAGTGTTTTTTTGTTTATAAGTGACACGGCGGCGTACACCCCCTCCCATTTCATTTGGTTTTGAATTCAATTGTGTTATTTTTTCAAAACAACAATCATCTTTAATTTCTAATGCAGAATTGTAACCAGCAGTTGCAATTGTTTGCAACGCATTTTTGACATTCTCTGTACTTGGATCATTTGGATCCAGTGTTCGCAATATTTCATATGATAAATGACCAACTGTTTGTGAAAAAAACTTAATTGGACAAAAATGAATCTGAAGTTCACCAACTAAACCATTGTTTTCATTATCTTTTAACCTGCAATTATAATCACGGTATCCATTGGGCCAAGGAGCTTTGAACGTATCCAATACTGACAATTTTTCAAATTTATATTCTGGCAATACTTCGTCTATTTTACTGAGAA
>Ga0247722_10000637_pt1 | contig 20833 bp, 14 predicted proteins | sample MSEWelMarce3H_FC_FD_189094 | JGI IMG/M metagenome (GOLD analysis project Ga0247722, IMG submission 189094) | Subsurface sediment microbial communities from gas well in West Virginia, United States - MSEEL Well Study Marcellus 3H_FC | ecosystem: Environmental > Terrestrial > Deep subsurface >... | reverse complement strand
GATTACTGAGAATGATCTGTGGATAGTTGGCGAGTTCTTCTTGGATAGCTGATGTTCTACAAGGCACGGCGGCAGCGGCAGCAGAAGCAGCGGCAGCTTGGGCAGCGGCGAGAGCGGCGGCGGCAGCTGCTAGAGCATTGGCACGGGTTTGTTGAGTAAAGGAATGCGCACTGCCACTGATGATGGCGGCATTCAGAGAGGCTGTGGCGGCTCCGTAGATGGCAGCGACGTTATTGACAGTAATCTGTTGTTGGGCATGTTCTGTCATAATTAATAAGAGTTGGGCGGCATCGGCCTGTTGTTGAGCAGCGGCGGCATTGACGGCTTGTTGCGCACGAGCGGCGGCGGCCATGGCATTAGCGGCGGATTGTTGTTGGGCGGTAGAAGAAGCGGCGGCTGCTGCGGCTGCTGCTACTGCTGCGGCGGCGGCTTTGGCGGCGGCACCAGAGGACGTATCAGTTGCCAAGATTTGGAGACGGATAGAGAAGGTATCACCAGCTTTAATGACGGTATTGGTGGCCTGTGTGCCGACTAAATCTACAGACTCATGGGCCACGGGTTGTTGGAAGGCGAAGGTCATACGAACTTCCAGAATATCGTTTTCCATGAATCTCCAAGAGCCTTGAGCAGGAGGATCAGAAGGAGGGCAGACGAAATTGGTTTCAAAGAGACCAGGGATCTGAGTGCCGTTGGCTTGGAAGAAACGAAGAGGGGCTGATGCTAACATGTTGCGGAACATGGAATCCACGGCGCCGAGATCGGTGCCGCCGAGATTGGCCATGGCCTCATCTTCTTCAAAGGAGGCCGTGATGGACATACTGACGGCACCGCTGGATAACATGGCCTGGGCATCTTCCAGATTATAAATGACGTTGGCGGTGGGACAGGCGGAGGCGCCGTAGCATTTATAGAGGATGTAGGCCATGACGAGATCGTTGGAGCTGACTTTGCCGCACCCACGAGTTCTGGAATCAACATTGGCATCAAAGATATAGGAGCTGAAGTTGAGACCGTCGGTGTTGCCGTCCAAATCGTTATAGACCTTATTCAGAGAATCAAGGACGATATCTGAGAATTTCACGCCGTTCGCTTCGGATAGGAAATGACCGATGGGGCGAGAAGTTCCTGAGGCTCGTTGCCAGATGAAAAACGTGTTCAGATCATCCACGGACATCTGGATTTGAACACGATGGCCAGTGATGGCCGACTCTGTGAACATAATGGCATTGTTCGCCAGAGTCAGCGACACAATCTTCCTGTATTTCACTAGGATAGGTGGCATCCCCTTATACTAAATCTTGGGGTTTTGATTTACCGTGATTTTCAATCTTCTAAAAATTTTCTTTGCGTATCCAATACACAAAGAATATCCATTTAACACAGGTCATAAGTAACGTTTAGTTAATGATTTCGATTGTAAAGAAGATTGTCTGAACGATATTACTGGCATCTAGAGCACTAAACAAGTAAGGGTAGACACCAACTGCAGCAGAAGTGGCGTCAATATTTAGTGTTGCCTTATTCTTATTAGGAGAAGTGTCAGCAATCAATTCAAGTTCTGGAGGAGATAATACTGTACCCACAGCGGTGTCAGTCCACTTGTGCTCGGAATTTCCATCTAGACCAACATCGCTTACTAAAGTGATGGTATCAATTGTTTGATAACTAACACCACCAACAATTCTACCATTAATAGAGTATGTTAGCTTAGCGCCATTCATGTAAGTTAGACCAGCAGTGCCAGAAGCTGCTAGGGCGGTTTTAGCAGACCTGGGAGAAGGGGTGGCGATTCTGATGTTCACAGGGATGCTCTGGACGTAGCCGTTGCTGTCAGTGGATGTCACGAGGAACTTGTATTCACCAGGCTTGTTGCCAGCGGCGTTACCAGGAGAGTAATCAGCACCAGGAGCTGCTGTTAGGCCTGTTGGGAGGCCAGCGGATGCTGGTGTGTAAGCAGGATCCAGGTTGATCATCATGTAAGCAGAAGCATAAGGTTGGACGACGGGTGGGCCGGCTGCTCCAGGAGTAATCGCCGCAGTACCAGCAGTGAAGGTGATGCCAGCAGGTATAGGAGAAGCACCACTTCTGCCTCCCACAGAAGTAATAGACCATCTGGTAAATGTTGGAAGCTGAGCAGGCTCAGTGGCACTTAGGCTGTTCACGGCAGGAGGAACATAAGTGAAGGTGATCACATCATAAGACAGAGGAGCTGTGATGTTCTTCTTATTCGTTGCGGCATCGGCAGATGAGGAACTGTCGGTACCAGAAGAAGCAAAATCAGGAGAGGCATACACCACACTCTGGCCATAAGGAATAAAGTTGTAATTGTTTGAGATATTTGCATACAGAGGATTCACTCTTACACCATTCAGGGCAGGTGCGGCAGGGTCAATTCTAGTATTAACACCAACATTTGCGGCAGTAGAGGATATACACACAGAAGAGTTACTGGCACCCGCACCGTCATCAATGCTCACATTCACATATTTTACATCTGTCTTTTGGGCAGAACCAACACCAGAGTCTGTCACAGTGATAGGCACCACGAATTTACCCCACTGGACTAAACGATTTGCAGCATTAGGGGCAAAGCTTAGCACACCTGTCACAGCGTCAATGGCAAGTCCTTGTGCCACGCTGGGGCAGCCATAAGGAACTGCCATGCTAAAGGTGTAAGGGGCAACACCACCAGCCACCGCCATAGGCTTTGCGGTCTGACGACCGTAGTTCAGAGGGCTGTAGAAGACCACACTGGAACTAACAGCCACTGTCAGAGGAATGTCAGCAGGGTTAGAGGTTGAACCACTCACGTTACCAGTAGAAGGAGCGGCGCAAGTGATCTGTAGGCGGATAGAAATCACGTTGGCAAGGGCAGCCTTCTGAGCGGTGCAATCAAAGGTTGCTGCCTCGCCCTTGATAATCTCAGTCCTGGAAGAATCAGGAGTTGCACTGGAAGGGTTCTGGATGTTGTCCTGAACAGACATCACGGACACAGGGGCACGGAACACCAGCTGGAGAGGCACCTCAAGCTTATCACCCACTGTCAAGCACCAGTTGCCGTGAACTGCGGGATCGCTAGGAGGGCAGGTAAAGTTGGTCTCAAAGAGACCAGGAATCTGAACGCCGTTGAGGAAGTAACGAAGAGGGTCAGAGGCTAAGAAACCACGGAACATGGCATCCACCTGGCCCTTGTTGTCGCCAGCGAGCTGAAGGGGCACAGGCTTGCCGTTAGGCTGGACAGCTGCGTTGGCCAGAGCATCCTCAGCCTCCAGAGATGCGTTAATCACCTCGGCGAGCTGCTGGCTGGTTAGCATGTTGTAGGCATCGTCCACGTTGTAGATGATCTCAGTGGGGTCATAAGAAGAAGAGCCGAAGCACTTGAACATCAGATACGCCATCACTAAATCGTTGGCACCGTAGTGGGTGGTGGAGATGCCAGTTGCGCTACCGCCAGCAGCAAGTCCAGAATCGGTAGGCTTATTGTAGACGCAAGGGTCACGCTTCAGATCGCCAGCCATGTCTAGAGCATTGGAGCTGAAGTTGAGGCCGTTGGCCACACCGTCCATATCGTTAAACTCCTTACTGAATGCCTCAACTACCTGGCTGACGAAATCCTTGCCAGCACCAATGCCGGCGGGGTTGCTCACGAAACGACCGGTGGGCGCCACCTCGCCAGAGGCACGAGTCCAAGTGAAGAACTTGTTCATTAAGTCCACTGGTAGGCTGATGGCGACACGGTGACCCAGAGTCGTCGCCTGGGCGAAGTTAACCGCCTGGGGAGCGAGGCCCCAGCACACTACCTTCTTGTAACGAATGGTGGTGGGGGATGCCTTGGAAATGCGAGCAGAACCGCCGAATGTAGTAGCAGTGCCACCGAAATTCATTACCACATCTCCACCCGCAATTGTTGGAAATGGTCCTGGAGAACTTGAGTCATATGTAAAAACTAGACCAGAACTTGTTAATACTGGTTCACATGAAATCGTAACACCACTGTTAACAGGATCACGAATAGTGAGGGTTGCTTGAATATTTAAAAGATCAACTCCAGGAGAGTAATCACCAATCATTACCGAATTACCAGCAGCCTGAGAAGCAAGGGCAGCAGAAAGGAATTGTGCGGAAGTTGGTATAGGACCAGTATAAGAAGGGGCAGAGGCTTTTGATGCTGCTGTAAATCGTAATAAACTTGCGGCAGATAAAGGAAGTGTGAACGATACAGCAGGATCAGTAGAATTAGCAGGGATGGCAGGATAACTGGCAAGAGTCCCTATGGTAAAATTAGCAGAGAAACCATAAGACATCCTTTTTATACTTACTGCCGGTATAATAAACGCAGAAAGCGGCGTTTTGGAAGTCCTTCTCACCGTTCATATCATGAAATCCTTCCCTCCAAAAATTTTCTTTGTATATCCAATACACAAAGAAGATTCATCTAGTCCAATAGGCAAAAGCCTATTGGAGCGATCGTTTGGAAAAAACGGACAAGGTGTCCGTTTTTTTCCAAACTAGCACAAAACACAAATCACATGTCAAAGACAACAAGTCACACATCGTATCTCACAAAATAACAAAATAACAAAACATAAAATACACAAGAGAGACAGATCACGATTAGCCAGCGATATTTATACGATATTTAGTGTAAAGAAGATGGTCTGAACCACATTCTTGTTGTCTAGAGCAGTAATGAGGTAAGGGTAGATACCAGGATTGATATAAGCAGTGCTTAGTGTTACAGTGGCGACATTTGCCACAGAACTTATGCTAATATCTGTGGGTCTAACCAGTGCTGTGCCAACAGGGACCAAGTCCCATTTGAAATTAGAACCACCTTGGTCATTTGTTAAAGTTAGGGTCTCATCTATACCACCCGTAGTTCTAGCGTAGGTTAGAGTATTGCCATTCACGTAAGATAGACCAGCAGTGCCAGTAACCACTAGAGGAGTTTTAGCAGACTTGGGAGAAGGGGTGGCGATGTTGATAGAAACAGGGAAGCTCTGGCTAAAGTTATTGTCGTCAGTTGCTGTCACAATAAACTCGTATCTGCCCGCCACGTTACCAGCGGCGTTGCCAGGAGAGTAGTCGGCACCTGCTAATGCGGTAGTCCATGCTGGTGCTGTATCAGTGTTTGTGAATTCAGTTGGTATGGCAGGTGTAGAACTAGGGTCAAGGTTAATTTCTAGGTAGGCAGCTGAAGGAGCACCATCTACACTTAGTGTGACATCGCCACTGCTAAATATCATACCGTTGGGGGTCGCCTGAGCTCCACTCTTGCCACCTGTGGATGTAATACTCCATGTAACCTTCTTCGCTAACTTATCAGGTGCCACACCAGAAATAGAATTTACAGCGGGAGGAGTATATGTGAATGTCATTAGATCGTAAGACAAGGGCTTTGATAATATAGCGTCTGTTGGTAAGGTAGGAGCGGCACTACTTGTCGCTGCATCTACGGCAAATGTAGGAGAAGCGTAGATTATTGTTCTACCTAGTTCCAGCATGACAGAAGGTTGGGTGTAAAGAGGGTTGGTTTTAACAACCATAGGAGTAACGCCAGGAGCACTTGTAACTATAGATGTATTGTATCCAGCATTCTTGGTCTGCGCATTGAGGTAGATAGAAGTATTGCTTGCTCCATTACCGTCATCAATAGATACATTCACCCATACTTTCTTAGTGTTAGTTCCATCACTGACGTCAATGGGCAGAGTCCACTTGCCCCAAGGTCCACGATATACATTTGAGGGTCTAAAGGATAATTTACCGTTAGCATCAATTGATACATTTCCAGGTGAAGAACCTAGTGGGAATGACATATGTGTGTTGGCAGTATCAACACTGTATGTGTAGGCAACGACGCCAGATGTAGGTGTTCCACCAGCCACGGCAATAACACTTGCCGTCTGAACACCGTAGTTCTCAGGGCTGTAGAAGATGACACTGGAAGTAGCCACTGTCAGGGGAACCGCACTGCCAGCGGGAACAGAGGTAGAGCCAGTATCGGCACCGTTGGGTTTGGCACAAGTGATCTGTAGGCGGATAGAAACCACATTACCAAGGGCAGCCTTCTGGGCAGAGCAATCAAAGGTTGCGGACTCGCCCTTGATAATCTCAGTTGTGGAAGAATCAGGTGTGGCACTGGAAGGATTCTGAATGTTGTCCTGGACGGACATGACCGTAACAGGAGCACGGAACACCAGCTGGAGAGGAATCTCTAGCTTATCACCCGCTGTCAAGCACCAATTGCCACCCACAGAGGGATCGCTAGGAGGGCAGGTAAAGTTGGTCTCAAAGAGACCAGGGATCTGAACGCCGTTGAGGAAGTAACGGAGAGGGTCAGAGGCTAAGAAACCACGGAACATGGCATCCACTTGACCCTTGTTGTCGCCAGCGAGCTGTAGAGATGGTGCCTTGCCGTTAGGCTGGACAGCTGCGTTGGCCAGAGCATCCTCTGCCTCCAGAGATGCGTTAATCACATCAGCCAGCTGCTGGCTGGTTAGCATGTTGTAGGCATCGTCCACGTTATAGATGATTTCTGTGGGGTCGTAGGAAGAAGAACCGAAGCACTTGAACATCAGATACGCCATGACTAAATCGTTGGCACCGTAGTGAGTGCTAGAGGTGCCAGTTGCGCTACCGCCAGCGGCAAGGCCAATATCCGTCTGGGCATTATAGACGCAAGGGTCACGCTTCAGATCACCAGCCACGTCTAGAGCAGAGGAGCTGAAGTTGAGACCGTTGGCCACACCGTCCATATCGTTAAACTCCTGGCCGAAGGCCTTCACTAGCTGGCTCACGAAATCATTTCCAGCCCCAATGCCGGCAGGATTGCTGACGAAACGACCTGTAGGAGAAGCCTCCTGAGAGGCACGAGTCCATTGGAAGTACTTGTTCATTAAGTCCACTGGTAGGCTGATGGCGACACGGTGACCCAGAGTGGTCGCCTGGGCGAAATTAATCGCCTGAGGAGAGAGGCCCCAGCACACAACCTTCTTGTAACGAATGGTGGTGGGGGATGCCTTGGAAACGCGAGGGGCATTAGGTAGTAGTGATGTAGTTGTGATGAAAAGAAATATATCAGCGCCAATAGTTAGGTAACCATTAACGCCACCTACTGTAGAACTTATAGTAGCATAATCAGTATAACTTACAACAAGGTTATTGCCAACAACTGAGAATTGTGGATCTGTATAGTTGCCTACAGCGCTGACAAAAGTTGTAGCAGTCAAAATATCATATACATCAACATTAGGAGAACCAGGAATGCCACCAATATTCATATAAGTAGCAGAAGAAGCAGCAAGTAAAAACTGAGAAGAAATCGATGTTGGTGTGGGGTCTCCAGCAGTTAAAGCTTCAATATTAAAAGGAGTAACACTTGTTAAAGGTACGTTTACACTAATAGGAGGGCTGGCAGAAACAGCATAAGGAAAAAATACATTAGCAGGGATACTAAACTTTGCCTTATAAGTGTGAGACATTCTTTTATACTTACTGCCGGTATAATAAACGCAGCGAGCGCCATTTTGGAAGTCCTTCTCGCCCTTCATATCATGAAATCTGCCCCTCCAAAAATTTTCTTTGTATATCCAATACACAAAGAAGATCCATTTAACACAAGTCAAAACCCACACAAATCAAATCGCACAAAAGACACAAATCATGTTTATGCCACGATTTCGATTGTATAGAAGATTGTCTGAACGATATTCTTGGAATCCACAACACTAATCAGGTAAGGGTAGGTACCATTTGCAGGAGCAGGAGAACCAGCAGCGGCGCTAATCGTTACTGTTGCCTTATTCTTATTAGGACCGATATCACCTTCCACCTTAAAATTTACTGCATTAAGCGCTGTGCCCACAGGGGTGGCGGTCCACTTGTGATCGGCATTTCCATCCATGCCAACATCGCTCACTAGAACGATGATATCACTTGATGGAACACCACCAGCAGCACTCTTGGAGAATGTTAGGGTATTGCCATTCACATAAGATAGACCAGCAGTGCCAGTAGCTGCTAGAGGAGTTACAGCAGACTTGGGAGAAGGGATGGCAATGTTGACAGACACAGGGAAGCTCTGGACGTAGTCATTCTTATCCACAGTTGTAATGAGGAACTTGTACACACCAGGCACATTTCCAGCGGCATTACCAGGAGAGTAGTCAGCAGCAACAGTAGAAAGGTCAATCTTCAGTTTTGCGGTGAATACGGCAGAGAGGGTAGCAGAGCCAGTGAATTCAAAACCAGCGGGTAGAACACTACTAGCAGCGCTTCTGCCACTCTGGGAAGTGATAGACCACTTCACCTCAGTGGCAACCGCTGCAGGCTCAGTGGCACTTAGACTGTATTGAGCAGGAGGAGTGTACTCGAAAGTCAGCTCATCGGCAGACAGAGGATTTACTAAGTTTTCGGGATTTGCCACGGAAGCAGGATTGCCACTGAGGGCAAGAGAAGAAGCAAAAGGGGGAGAGGCATACACCAGAGTCTGAGCACCCATGACGTCACCACCAGAAGGCACTGATGCGTATAGAGGGTTCTTCTTGGCACCAAGAAATGTGTTCACACCAGCATTCTTCGCATTAGAAGTCAGGAAGATAGAGTTGTTATTGCTGGCTCCATTGCCGTCATCAAAGGACACATTGATGTAGCGAGTCTCTTCAGCACTAGCAGTATCTGCCACCTTCACTGGGAGTACCCACTTGCCCCAAGGACCAGTGCCAGTTGGTGTATAGGTTAGAACACCAGTTGTGGTATCAAGAACCACGCCTGTAGGCCAGTTGGCAGGGTCAGTCTTGCTGTAGGTGAGAGCACCAGTGCCACCAGCCACCGCCATGGTAGTTGCCTTCTGTTCGCCAGCATTCAGGTTAGTGTAGAAGACCACACTGGAAGTGGCAGCCACTGTCAGAGGAAGATCAGTACCAGCGGGCACAGATGTAGAGCCAGTGTCGGAACCAGTGGGCTTGCCGCAGGTGATCTGTAGGCGGATAGAAATCACGTTGTCGATGGCAGCCTTCTGGGCAGAGCAATCAAAGGTTGCCGCCTCACCCTTAATCATCGTGGTGGTAGTGGCATCAGGAGTGGCACTGGAAGGGTTCTGGATGTTGTCCTGGACGGACATCACGGTCACAGGGGCACGGAACACCAGCTGGAGAGGCACCTCAATCTTGTCGCCCACTGTTAGGCACCAGTTGCCGTGAACTGCGGGGTCGCTAGGAGGGCAGGTAAAGTTGGTCTCAAACAGACCAGGGATCTGCACACCGTTGAGGAAGTAACGCAGAGGGTCAGAGGCTAGGAAACCACGGAACATGGCATCCACCTGACCCTTGTTGTCACCAGCCAGCTGCATGGGAGGGGCCTTGCCGTTAGGGAGAACGGCGGCGTTGGCCAGAGCATCCTCAGCCTCCAGAGATGCGTTAATCACCTCAGCCAGCTGCTGACTGGTTAACATGTTGTAGGCATCATCCACGTTGTAGATGATCTCGGTGGGGTCGTAGGAAGAAGAACCGAAGCACTTGAACATCAGGTAGGCCATCACTAAATCGTTGGCACCGTAGTGAGTGGTGGAGATGCCAGTGGCAGGGAGGACAGGGTTAGCAGAAAGACCAGTATCGGTAGGCTTATTGTAGACGCAAGGGTCACGCTTCAGATCGCCAGCCATGTCCAGAGCACTGGAGCTGAAGTTCAGGCCGTTGGCCACACCGTCCATATCGGTGTACTCCTTGCTGAAGGCCTCCACCAGCTGGCTGACGAAATCCTTGCCAGCACCAATGCTGGCGGGGTTGCTGACGAAACGACCTGTAGGAGAAGCCTCCTGAGAGGCACGAGTCCATTGGAAGTACTTGTTCATTAAGTCCACAGGGAGAACAACAGACACACGGTGACCCAGTGTTGTCGCCTGGGCGAAATTAATCGCCTGAGGAGCGAGGCCCCAGCACACTACCTTCTTGTAACGAATGGTGGTGGGGGATGCCTTGGACACGGTAACCACAGCAGAACTAGAAGCGGCGGCAGATGTTGTCACAACCATGGCAGCAGAATCTGGGCCGTCACCAACGGAATTTACTCCAGTCACAATGATGGAATAAGCCGTGGCGGCACTTAGGTTAGTAAATGTGGCACTGGAGTTAGTGGAGTTAGAAGGGACCGCGGCGACGTTATTCAATTTGAATTTGTAGCTGGTGGCATCAGGTAAAGCACTCCAAGAAATGGCGATGAGAGTGCTTGTCTTGTAGGTAGACATAAGGCCAGAGGGTGCAGCAGAAGGGGCAGACATTCTTTTATACTTACTGCCGGTATAATAAACGCAGCCGGCGGCATTTTGGAAGTCGTTTAGAGTCAAGATTATAGCGAATCTTGACTCTATACATCATTTTACACACATCTTTAGAAATTCTCATCTAACACGATGCTACGACGGAAAAAACTCACATTGGCGATGTCTTCAGATTTTGTGACTCGTTTTAGATCACTTCTGTTTTGTCCAGCCCTTTCTAGTGTCATTTTCACTTTCTCGGCCCAGGCGAGAGCGTTCTGCTCCTCGGATACATCAGGCAAAACGACTTCTTGGCTTTGGTTCTGATTCTGCCCCTGCCCCTGGCCCTCCTGAGTGGCCTGAGTCCCTAAAATACTGACCCATTCCTCATCCTTTACCCTACGCTTCTTTTTAGAAAAAGGACTGCTAAATATGTTCTTCACTGTGGAGAACCGAGACTCCTCAGATTTCCAAACTCTGAATTGATTTTCCTGAGGCTTCTCTTCAACTTCAGACTCAGTTTCCGTTTCAGATTCAGATTCAACTTCAGAGTCCTCAAGAACTTCATCAAGAACCTCAGACTCAGAATCAGAAGCCAAACAATCAAAGTTCATCATCCTACTCCTGAATTCAGGAACTTGCGATGTGGGATTTCTACCCTTGCCCATTTGTATAATATATGCGCCCCAGCTTTAGCCTTAGCTCAAAGGCCAACAAATAAAAAGTGTCCCCACAAACAATCCATTTTACACAGTCCCACATGAATCTTGTCATCGTTGAATCGCCGGCAAAATGTAAGAAAATCGCCGAATTCTTAGGCCCCACCTTCAAAGTCTTAGCGACGATGGGTCATATCCGTGCCTTAGAAGAAGACCTGGATGCCGTTGGAATCGCTCGAGACTTTGAACCTCGTTTCCGTTTTCTCAAAGAAAAGGCGAGGGCCACTGGTCCTATTCTTGAGGCCGCCGCCAAAGCCACCACGATTTATCTGGCGGCCGACGATGACCGAGAAGGTGAAGCCATTGCCTATTCCGTCGCCTGTCTGTTGAAAAAGGATCCTCTGAGTTTCCCACGCTCAGTCTTCCACGAAATCACCTCCAAGGCCGTGAAGGAAGCCATCGCAAATCCGAGAAAGATTGATATGAATCGTGTTCATGCCCAACAAGCCAGATCTGTTCTGGATATGATGGTGGGATTCACTATCAGCCCTTTGCTCTGGAAGCATGTGGCCAAGAAACTTTCGGCAGGACGCTGTCAGACACCTGCTCTGCGTCTAGTCGCCGACCGAGAGAAGCAAATCAAAGGCCATACTACACAAACCACCTGGAGCTTGACTGGCCAGATGAAGACAGCGACCTTCTCTTTCCAAGCCAAGATGTGCGATGAGCTGGAAGATGAGGAATCTTCACTCAATTATCTGGAGAATGTGAACGCCACCAATACGGCCACGATCACATCCACCACAACAAAGCCATGGACGGCATCTCCACCGAAGCCTTTGATTACCAGCAGTCTCCAACAAGAAGTCTCGGCACTCTACAAAATCAATCCCAAGGAGACGATGAAAATTGCCCAGAATCTTTATGAAGCGGGTCATATCACGTATATGAGGACAGATATGGCGGTCTTATCTTTAGAAGCAGTTAAGGAAGCACAGGATTTGGTTACAGCCAAGTATGGAAAGGAGTATATTCAGGAAGTGAAGGTAGCGGCACCAAAGGAAACAAAACCAACAAAACCAACCAAGGCTACAACAACAAAGGAAACAGTTCCCCAAGCACAAGAAGCCCACGAAGCTATTCGCCCAACCCATTTTGACACAGAAGTCTTGCCAGAGGCATTCACCGCAGCAGAAAAGAAAGTCTATTCCCTCATTTGGAAAAAGGCAGTTCAGAGCACCATGTCTCCTGCCAGAGGTGAGGAACTCACAGTCCGCCTCACCGTGAATCCAGAAACCTTTCCTTGGCAGGCATCTTGGAAGCGCACCTTATTCCAAGGTTGGCAGATTCTGGGAAAGGCGATCAATATTGATACATCTGAGTCAGAAGCTGAAGATTCTGAAACATCATGGACTCAGGCCGCTAAACTAACTCCTGCTTCCAAGGTCACCTGGCAGACGCTGAACGCCGCTCCTAAACGCTCCAAGGCATCTCCACGATTCAACGAGGCGACCTTGATTCGTGAATTAGAAAAGAAGGGCATTGGTCGTCCATCCACCTTTGCCTCGCTAGTGGAAACCCTCTTTGACAAGGGCTATATGGAGAAACAAGATATTCCTGGCTCTAAGGCGCAACAGACGGCTTATACGGCGAAGCCCAAGGTCTGGCCACCAGAGTCTAAGCAAACTGAGATAAAACTGGGAGCAGAGAAGCAGAAACTTGTGCCGACCCAGCTGGGTCTATCGGTCTTAGAATTCTGTGTAAAAGAGTTTCCTCAACTATTCGCCTATGAATTCACGGCACAGATGGAGAATCGCCTCGACGCCATCTCAAAAGGCGAGGAGCCGTGGAAGGCCATTTGCCGTGATACGTGGGCGTCGTATTCTGAGGCGCATGACCGTCTCAAATCTACCGCTTCGGCCCCGTCCAAATCTGAGAAGGTGAATGACTTTGGAGACGGATTCAAGGCGGTCTTATCAGCGAAAGGACCGCTCCTCGTCCAAGAAGGTAAAAAGTCCGATAAAGCATCATTTTACACATTACCCGCAGATACTGATATCAGTAATTTGACAAAGGAGGAAGCTCTGGAGCATATTAAGACGCTTCAGACACAGATAGGAGAGTTTGAGGGAACGCCAATTCTGAAGAAAAAAGGTCCCTTTGGCGAATATTTGGTGGCAGGGGAGATCAAAGTTCCTTACAAGGAAGATGATACACTGGAGACCATCGTTCAGAAGTTTGCCGATAAGAAGAAGTCGTCAGACAGTCAGATGCGTGTGGGTCCTTATATCTTCAAGGTGGGACAGTATGGTCCGTATATGTATAAGGAAAGTTTGAAGAAGAAAGTCTTTGTATCAATTCCAGCGACAGTTAATCCGAAGACGCTAACAGAAGCGGAAGCCAACGCACTCTATAAAACTAAAAAACCCAATACTTATAAGAATGTCGACAAATAACTCTGTTATTGATCTTTCTGGTGTTCAGGTAATACGTGTATGGACGAGGGAGCAAGAAGATTTATTGGCGCAATGGGGAGATGTTGCCGCATGTTATAATTGGATGCACGTGAGGGCAGAGAAGTTATCAGCAAATAAGAACCTGATGATAACTGTTCCAGCCATAGTCTTATCTACCTTATCTGGCTCGGCAAACTTTATCTTATCTGCCACAACAAATACGGCAGGGGCACAGACATATGGGTCTATTATTATAGGATGTGTCTCTATTTTTACAGGGGTTCTTACGACTCTTGGCAATTTTTTCCGATACGCTCAGAATTCTGAGGCGAATAGGGGTGCGGCTATCTCGTGGGGAAAGCTACAGCGTAACATTTCTGTGGAACTCGCCCTACATCCAAAAGAGCGGACTGATCCGAAAAACTTTATAAAAGCATGTCGTCTTGAAATGGATAGATTGATTGAACAGTCTCCGCAACTCCCTGATTCTGTGATTGATGCCTTTGAATTAGAATTTCAAGATAAGCCGAATCTGAAGAAGCCTGATATCGCACATGGAATAGAACATACCAAGATTTATATCAAAATTGATAAGGATTCTGATACGGCGCCTGTAAAATCCTGACTATCTTCAAAATATACCCCGTTGCTGAACACAGAATAGAGTCATAAAAGCCCCAAAAAAACGAAAAAAAGTTGATTTTTTGGCCCCGCCCTACCAAAAGTCCCAACATGTCCTTTATCTGGTCCCGTTTCAGCACTTCTCGTGTGTTCAACTGGTCTTCCATCCTGTCTGAGTGGAACAACAGTCTGATGATGCCTGAGTATGTTCAGGTTGTCCTGGAGAACCTGAAGGAGGCATGTAACGCTGATTCCACCCATGACCCTACTCTGGCACAGTTCCTTCGCTACCTGAACAATGAGCAGGAGGGCATTGCCTGGTTTCTGTTTGAGGCCGTGACGCACCGCTGGATGTGGTCCACTCCTCGTCTGGACTACGTGCGTGAGCTTCTGGATCAGCTGGATGACCTGGACGGCTACTTCCCAGTCTTCCCTGGCTCTCCTGGCTACAGCCAGACGATTCGTCAGTGGGTCACTGAGAACCTGGACGAGGAGGACCTGGAGTATGTGAATATGATGCCTGCCCTGGCACCTATGAACAATAACTGGACTTACCAGACTCCCACTCGTCGTCCTACCACGGCAAGCACTAACGCCCCTCGCCGTGAGGCGGCCACCACTACACCCACCAAGACAAGATACCTCCCAATTGAGTTCCGCATCCTTCGTTCCTCTGATAAGAAGAATGACGATGTGATTCGCATCACCAACCCTGGTGGCGATCTGTTCAATGTCATCTACAATGACCAGAACTCCAATGTGAAGAGCAAGGCCACTGACCTCACTCAGGCGAGGGTCATTGACTTCCTGAGCATCACCTTCCGCATGCTCTCTCTGGACAATGAGCCTTACGAGAATGTTCAGGTGATTCTCCCTGGCTTTCCTAGCATCATGGTGACTCCTGAGGATCTGTGTTCTCAGACCCGTGAGCTGATCTACGAGGGCGTTCAGGCCGTGATGGACGCCTGGCCCGAGACTGTGTAACCACACTAAGAAATCCATTTAACACAGTCATCTAAAAACAAAAGAAAAAAGATAAACCGTATTTTTACTCAAGCTTGTACACCTTATCAACACGATGAGCCGCCATATAGGAAGGATCTAGCGAATCAAAAAACTCTGGATCCTTATTCGTCGTCATGATGACAACGAGATCAGGATAAAATCCTTTTTGAATCTCATCAAACATCTTGTTCCAGCCAGCCTTATTCCGAACTTTAATCTTAGTATCTTTATGAGGTTGAATGCCGGCATGGATCTGTTCAATAGCGGAATCAACTTCATCAAAGGCGAGAATCAAAGGGCTCTTCTCAGATACTTCAAAATCTGTGTAGACCCCTACAATCGTATCCCCAGGTTCCCAGGGGGAAAGATTATTACAATATATTCCACTTAATTCATTGGCAGCAATGAGACTGACCATGGTCTTTCCAACATTAGGAGGACCGTGGAGAAGAACAACGGCGCTTTTCTTTTTTTGTAAGAGGACACGAATATCGTCTATGATAGTTTGTTGAATAGGACGAGGTTTAACAGAAAGAGTAAGGTTTCGTGGGCGATAATAAGCATTCGTATTGGTTCCATACCGATCAACGACAGAAAAGGGTTTTAGTTCCTTTTTCACCTCTTCGCCTTCAAACGAGATGGCAATTTCCTTTTCTTTGGACAAGGCTTCATAAGATTCTTTGGTTGCGATGAGCCAGACATAGACATCGTCAAAATCTGTTGAAGATACATAGGCGATATACCAAAAACCGACAGAGTATCCTGAACCTTTTCCTCCATCGGTAATTTGGCTACATGCCCCTAGCTTTTTCTGGATGGTTGAACATTCTTCTCGTTTTTTGATCATATAGGAATGAATTCCGATGGTTTGTGTAAAAAGGAATATTAGGGACCAGGGGATACAGGATATGATGTTGCTGAAGAATCCGAACAAAAACACGGAAAAAATCCCTGTTGTTTGTATCATTATATCGTATTTGGGATTAATCTTTATACCTTTTTTCTTGCTTTCATGTCTCTATGTATATTGAATGAGGTAGGCACTAAGAGTATCTTTCTCCTTCTTGTATGCCATGATGGCGTTGTGATTTGCCGTTATTAACTCGGCAGATCTCCTGGTATTATCATTGTACTTCCTACGCATGTCATCTCTCACGATGCGGGCCTTGTGTAGTGTGGCAAGGTGGAGGATGAGGTCTTTGTAGTTTGTCATGAAGGTGTTATGTGTGACCTCCACAGACTCAATTCGCTTCATAAGATCCTCTCTGTCCCTTAGCTCCTTGACCTTTGCCGCCGCCTTTGCCGCCCTTGCCTCGGCTCTCACCCTACAGAAATCTGCCACGATCAAGCCGATGGTCAAGATAAAGAAGAGGATAATGAGATTCATATCCATCCTGTTTAGAGAGGTTGCCAGGGGAACTGCCGTGGGGAAAGAAGTATTGACCTTTGGAAAACGGAAAGTATCCATTAATGATTGGGGGGACAATTCATTTTACACAGTCACCCATCAATTTTTTTGCCCGCCTGCTGCCATCCTTGCCCTATACTTTGCCCTCTGTTCCTCCAGCTCAGCATCTGCCGCCTCAGCCTCTGCCGCCTCTGCCGCCCGTGCCGCTAGAAACTCGTCGCTAATAACAGTCTGCCCATTGACCAGCTTGAGACCGTGGAAAGAGACGCCCTCCTTATCGCCGCACCGGCAATACGTCATATTCCAGTTACAGTCGTTGGCGCACATTGGGTTATACTCGCAGCCGAAGTTCTTGCGCCAGAACTCGTTTTGCTTAGTTTTGACAAAGGCCTTCCAGGCCTGTCCCTCCTCTACCCAGAGACTGCTGGCCCTGTTCTCAAAATAGACACGCTCAACATAGGTCTCATGAGGGCCCTTGTAGAGATACACCATGGTCCCGTCCTCCATGGGCATCTTGCCAGCACGACCGGCGTAGCGAAACCACTTGTCATGCTGGTTGGCGATGAGGTGGAGAGCCTCCCTGGTCTCCCACTCCTCCTTGGTAATCAGCGGCTTCTCCTGATACTTCTCCATCTCGTAGTCAGACCAGGTCAGCTCATAGATATCTTGGAGAGTTCTGGGCTTTTCAGGCCGTTGCGGCGCCTGATACCCAGCCTCAAAAGCCTCATACTCTTCCTCTTTCTCATGGATGCTCTCAATGATGGCATTCTGGCGACGGAGTTCAGCACCCATCTCATCCACGCTCATAAACTCTGTCATGACACGAGACGCCTCTACAATTAGACTGGCCAGCTCTGCGCCAGAGGAGATGGAGTTATAGCGAAGAAGCCACTTAGCTGCTGGACTTGTGGACATTTGGGGACTTATTCATTGAGTCGAATAAAAAACCAATTTTTATTTGGTTCTTTTCCCTCTTCTATTTTATTTTTATTACTCAACCAGCGTCCTCTCGCCATCAAGGACAACACCGTTGAAAGGCCCGCAATGGCAGGCACGACCCTTTAGAAAACAGTCATTGCCGCAGATAGGATTGAACTCACAGCCGAATTTCTCTTGCCACCACTCTGACCTGTAGGTGAGGACATAGTTTTTCCAGACGTTAAAAGGAACCGGCTGAGGATTCGTCTGTGGCATATTGAAATAGAGATTGTTCTTGAGGGTGAGGACATGCTTCCGCCATTCCTCGTGTTGATCGGCGATCTTGAAGAGGATCTGGCGTTTCTTGCGAATGTCCTTGGAGATCAAGGGTGTGACACGATCATTATCATGTATCATATCCATGTAACTGATGTTATAGATCTGATTGAGTGTCATGCTTGGCGATGACATAGGGGGACTTGGATGAAGGTGTTCAAGAGAATTCATTTTTTATTGGCCTTACCCGTGCTAGAGGGTACAAACAGCAGCAGAAAGTTAGCCAGAAGAAGTGAATATAGAAGGGATCCATGAGTGGCCGTTGGACTACTTTTTGGGGAGAGCAGCTGGTTCAATTTTTGGTTCTGGTTTCTGGACAGCAAGACATCTCCAGAAAGAGTTACGAGTACGCCCACCGAACACAGGAGCAGGAGTAGCCACAGGAAGGTTAGCAGGAACTATCGTGGGATGGCAGGGGGGATTAGAGAAGACCATTCTATACTACATAAAAAAAGTTTCTTTAGCTTTTGTCTTTTGTTTTTTGTCTTTTGTCTTTTATACAGTGTCTAGGCGAACATGACGCCGAGGACTTCCTTATCCAGGAGATACTGCCTGGTTTCTGTGATTTTCTTGATGTGCTCGGCGTAGTCAGGGTGAAGGAGGGTCAGCCGAGCCATGTCTTCCTCTGTGACATAAGGCTTGGTGAAGGCGTGGAAGAAAGCAGTGGTGGGGCGCTTGGCACCAGCTTTGAACAAGAAGCTCCACTCATCCAGGGCGGTCTTGATTGTCATGTAGTGGTCCTCGTAGTCAGGATAGAGCTCTGTCATCCGCTTGATGTGCTTGCGTGTGACGTTCACACTGAAGGGTGAGATGCCGCCCTTGTAGTTGAACCAGCGGATGGGGGAGCGGTAGAGGAAGGTGAGCATGTCAATGTCATCCTCAAAGCGGCGCTTATCGGCATCCTCCATCTTGGCCATGCCAGCCTTGCGTTCCTCATCACGGACCTTGGTGAGAATGGCGGTCATCTCCTCGTTGCTGTAGAGGACGTTGAACTTCGCCCTGAAGATGGAACAGAGCTCGTAAAACTTCACTTCCTCCTCAAGGCTCGTCAAGGAGAGCTTGTAGGCAGTCAGATACTCATCGTAGTCAGAGTAATGTATCTGCTGAGCGTCGTAGATCTTGCGCTGCTCCCTGTCCTTGGTCGTCTCCACGAACAGATCCCAGTTGTTGAGCAGATACCTGTAGGTGTTCATGATCGCCCTAGAAGAGGCACCGCTGTGGTGGTCTCCCATGGCGCACAGGATGGCATTCATCTTGGGGTCGCTCTTCATGTCCAGAGGAGGGACGTAGGCCTTGAGGAAGGCACGAGACTCCTCAATGGAGTCCATGCCGGCCTTTGCCGTCTTCAGCTCGTAGGCAAAGGAGGAATCCTGAATCCAGTCAAAGGTCTCCACTGGCTCTTTGGTCTCAACACCGACAGTCTTGCGATACTCACTCCAGGGGGGCAGGATGGTGGCCATTTGTAGTAATTGGTGGGGGGGACTTTAGATTAGGGTAGGGGTGGTTTTCAATTTTTATGCTCATCAAAGATGAGCATAAAAAAAGAGTTCCCCCCTTTTTTCTTTTCTTTTGTTTCTTTTGTTTCTTTGTTATTTGTGTTGAACTGGCGGGCATTTAAGATGCCCGCCAGTTGATCGCTCCAACGGGCATTTAAGATGCCCGTTGGTCTAAATGGATGTTTATGCGCTGAGCCTGCCAAGGCGGCTTGAGAAGCCACGCCAGACGGCCTGGAGCTTGGTGGCTGACTTGGCGGCGGTGGATGCGGCCTCCTCAGCGTTCTGAACAGGTGCCGAGATGACGGCGGCAATCTCCTCAGGGTTGAAGACGGTGCGAGTCCATGTGCCGTTGTCAAGGAGCGTCCAGGTCACCTTGACACGAGAAGAGATGTCCTGGCTCACTCGTGAGGGCAGGCGCAGAGGCATGCCAAAGTCAAGATTGGCGCTCATGAATGCCTCTGAGAGGGGCATCTCCTCAAGGCTGAGGAGATCTTCCCACATGTCCAGGTCGGTGCCCAGGATCTTCTGGCAATGAGTGGCCAGGAAGCACTCAAACTCGTGGAAGGTGAAGATGAGACGCCCCTCGCCTTGGTACTCTGGTTCACGATCGTAGGCAAACTCCATGGCATCCCACTGCTCCCTGCTGATCATGGGATTGGGGAGCTCATTCCTCTTGAGGAAGGCGTTGAGCTCTGTCCTGTTGAGAGTGATGATGTCATCCTCGTCATCATCCTCATCATCGTCCTCGTCATCCTCGTCGTCCTCATCCTCGTCATCGCCAGCAGGGGTGCCGACCAAGTCTTCCTTCTCGCCCATCTCCTTGCGGCAGCAGGGGCAGGTACCCTTGTCTTGCTTCAAGAACCAGGAGGAGATACAGGAAAAGTGGAAGGAGTGGGAGCAGCTGAGCTTCACCTCGCCAGTGGCCTTGGTGATCTCGTCAAAGCAGATAGCACACTCGCACATTCTTTGATTGCTTGTAGTATGTATGGGGGACTTATCAGCTGGGGGGTGGCTCATTTCAATTTTTTCCAGGCATAAGACATAAATTAAAGAACCCATTTAACACAGATACCAAAAATCTTTTCTTTCTTTTTAGTCCTTTTTGTCTTTTGTTTTATGTTCTTTTACGCATCTCTACGCATCTCTAGACATCTCTACTCGTCCGCCCAGGCATTCACCTGACTCTCCAGGATGGGCATAGGAGCCTTTGTGGGAGCAGTGGCAGCTGTGGGAGCACTCTTCTTTCCGCTACGATAGGCGTTACGTTCCTTGCTGCGGTCCTTCTTGGTCTTGACCTTCTCCTCACTGTTGCCACCGTCATAGAGCTTGTCACCCTCCTCATCGTAGCCCTCGTCGTAGCCGAGACACTTCCACTTGCTCTTGCGGACAGAGTTGTTCACCCTGTACCAGCGAGTGTCTACCTCTGGATTGACCAGGAAGATGCTCTTGCCGTCAATGCCCACAGCGTAGTGCTGGACAGGGTGTCTGGCCTTAGGGCCAGTACTCTTGGTGTTCATCAGGTTGCGGTAGTGCTCCTTGACGGCGTCAATCTTCTTCTGGGTCTCTGCGTCATGAATAACAGGCCTGGCAGTCATCTTCATGGTATACTTGGGGGGACTTTTGGCTGGGCGGGCGGGGGAAATCAATTTTTTTGGTGGTCTTTAGCATCTTTATTA
>Ga0247722_10000636_pt1 | contig 20845 bp, 17 predicted proteins | sample MSEWelMarce3H_FC_FD_189094 | JGI IMG/M metagenome (GOLD analysis project Ga0247722, IMG submission 189094) | Subsurface sediment microbial communities from gas well in West Virginia, United States - MSEEL Well Study Marcellus 3H_FC | ecosystem: Environmental > Terrestrial > Deep subsurface >... | reverse complement strand
AGGCGCAAGTTGAGAAAATTTTACCATTCAGCAAAAGGGAAGAGATTAATTCTCTTCTCTTTTCTGAAAAAATATTTATCTCTGCTTTTCCAAAAGTTGCATTTATTAATTGAATTTAGGTAAAGTTAAACCTAAGTTAAATTAATTTTTGATAATTTAATAAGAATTTGAATTTAAAGAAACAGCAAATAAACCATATAATACTCATATTTACAAGAATATATTAATTGAAAACTAGAATCGTTTTTGAAAAATATAGAATGAACAAGAATTCAGAATTTTAGAATCAAATATTTAATATTAATCATTTTAAGATTATGAAATTATGTTACATTTGCATATTGTAAAAAAATTAAAAAATGTTACCGAAAAAATTATTTTATCTTACTATTTTACTTCTACTAATTTTTAATGTTGGCTGTGCATCTAAAAAGAATTTTGTTTATTTCCAAGATCAAAAAACTATTCAAACAAAATCTAAATTTGAACTTAAATTAGCAAAAGGTGATTTATTGAACATACAAGTATTCGGATGTGATGAAGAAAGTATTAAAATTTTCAATTTACCTAGCACCACTTCACAGTCTAGCAATAGAGGTTATTTTATAGGGGCATCCGTGCCACAGGGTTACTTAATAAACAACGAAGGAGAAATAGATTTTCCAGTCATCGGTAAAATAAAATTAGAAGGTATATCACTTGAAGATGCTGTTGAAATTATTAAAACAAAACTAAGTATCTACTTAAAAGAACCTAAAGTTAACATTCAAATTCAAAATTTTAAAGTATGTGTTTTAGGTGATGTTAAGAATCCAGGTACAATACAAGTACCTAATGAGAAAATAACTTTGTTAGAAGCAATTGGTATTGCAGGAGATCTAAACATAACAGCAATACGAAAAAATATTATTGTTTTGAGAGATGAAGGATCCACAAAAAAAGAATATAGAATTGATCTAACAAATAAAGATTTCATTGATTCTCCAATTTATTATTTACACCAGAATGATGTCGTTTATGTGGAAGCAAATCAAGCGAAAATTAACTCATCCAATGTATCAGGTTCCTCATCTATAATTGTGGCGATCGCCTCTTTAATAATTACAACGGTTAACATTCTTACAAAATAATACTATGATTGAACAAAAAACTGAAGAAAATATTAGTCTTAAGGACATTTTCGCGCAATATTTATTCCATTGGAAATTTATTATTATATCCGTAATTGTTTCACTTATTATCGTTACTATCTATCTTAGATATATAAGTCCGACATATATAATCACGGCAAGTTTAATTGTGAAAGATGATAACAAAGGGGGAGTGACCGATCAGTTGTCTGCTTTTGAAGGATTAGGTTTTAATTTAGGAGGTGGAGCATCTAAAGTTGAAAATGAAATAGAATTATTAAAATCACGGTATTTAATTTCAAAAACAGTTAAAATTTTAAATTTGAATCACTCATACTATGATTTAAATAAAACTAAAAAAATTGAAGTTTATCTTAACAAGCCTATAAACATAACATATCTCAGGGGAGATTCAGCGTGTTATAAAAAAGAAGGTGTTATTGATATACAACGAATTGACGAAAACACTTTTGAAATAGAGGATAAAGGAATTAAGAAAATTTACCCTTTTGGAAAATCTATTAAAACTACCTTTGGAGATATCATTATTACACCTACAAAATATCAAAAGGGTAAGCTGTTTCATATAAGAGTTCAATTAACTAAATTTGATAAATCTGTTGATGAAATTAGAAAAAGTATCACAGCTGAACAAATTAAAAAAGAATCAAGTATTATTGAACTTTCGACTGTTTCGCACAATGTAGACAAAGGAAAACTTCTTCTGAATAAAATAATTGAACAACACTCTAAAAAAGCAATAGATGATAAAAATGAAATTACCAGAAATACATTAAACTTTATTAATGAAAGAATAAACTACATAACGGATGAATTATCAAGTGTAGAACAAAATGTATCTTCTTTTAAATCTTCTAATAAAATTCAAGATTTAGCAATTAACTCTCAGACCTATCTTCAAAATGAATCTTTGAACGAAAAAATGTTATTTGAAAATAATATTCAATTAAAACTTTCCGAATTTATACTTGATCATTTAAACACATCAAAAAGTAGCGAATTGCTCCCCTACAATATTGGGATTTCGAATACTTCCATAGATAATTTAATCAGCAGCCTTAATAATTTGATATTAGAAAAAAATAAATTATTAACACGTTCAAGTAATAATAATCCAATTGTAATCAACTTAGAACAACAAATAAACAGCCTTAAATCCAACTTAAAAGAAAGTTTAACTAGTCAACGAAATACTCTTAAGATTAAAAATAAAGAACTAGAAAAAGAAAAAAATATTTTAGAAAATAAATTAACTTCTGTTCCAAAACAAGAAAAAGATTTTAGAGAAATATCTCGTCAACAACAGATTAAAGAAACATTGTATTTGTTTTTACTTCAAAAAAGAGAAGAAACTTCCATCTCATTAGCTGCAACGATATCAAATACAAAGGTGATTGATGAAGCATATTCTGGAAACCAAATTGTGTTTCCAAAAACAAAAATCTTTTACCTTGCTGCCTTATTATTAGGGATCATTCTTCCAATATGCTGGATTTATATCAAAAACTTATTAGACACAAAAATACATGGTCGTAAAGATATAGAGGAGTATGGTTTACCTTACATAGGTGACATTCCATTCACCAATGTAGCTGATGAAGAAAATAAAGTTATTGTTTCTGCTTCTTCGAATGATAGTACTTCAGAATCATTTAGACTTTTACGAACAAACATAGAATTTCTTGTTCAGAAACAAGAAAATGAAGCTAAAATCATATTTACAACCTCTACCATAGCGAAGGAAGGTAAATCATTTATTTCATTAAACTTAGCAACTACGATTGCACTCACTAATAAAAAAGTATTATTAATTGGAATGGACTTGAGAGCTCCGAAATTATTAGAATACATAAACGAAAACAATAAAAAAGGAGTTACTAATTACATACTTGATAAAAATTCATCAATTTCAGAATACATTTTGCAAAAACCAAAAGGTTTACTAATTGATATATTACCTTCAGGAGACATACCTCCAAATCCAGCCGAATTATTATTAAATTCAAGAATTAAATCACTTTTTGAAGAAGTCAAAAAAGAATATGATTATGTTATAGTAGATACAGCTCCGGTAGGACCAGTAACAGACACTTTATTAATTACAGAATATTCAGATACAATCATTTATGTATGTAGATCAGAGTATTTAGATAAACGAACTTTAAGTATACCATCAATTCTTTTCAAAGAAAACAAACTTCCTAATCTGGCAGTACTTATGAATGGTACAAAACTAAATAAAGGCTATGGTTACGGTTACGGTTACGGTTACGGTTACGGTTACGGTTACGGTTACGGTTACGGTGTGAACTTTCAAGAGGATAAAAAGTGGTATTCAAAAATATTTGATAAAAAATAAAATAAACATATTTAATTAAAAATCAAGTATACAATTTTTAGGTAATATTCTCATAATTAAAATGAATGACAGAGCAAAACGAATTAACAATAACTGATTTAATAATCAGAATTAGAACATTAATCATTTACTTAAAAACAAAAAAACTGATTGTTTTTACTTTATTGATTATTGGAATGTCAGCTGGGATATTTAAGGGTATAATTTCAAAACCGTTGTACAAATCATCTACTAAGTTCATGCTTCAATCTGAAAATCAAGGGTTTTCATTAGCTGGTCTTACTGGTGGGTTATTAGGTTCAAGTGGAGCAAGTAGCGATATGTTTAGCGAAACAAATTTTATGGAAATAATCTTAATGCGTCCATTGTTTGAGAAAACATTGCTTGAAGAATTTCCTGAAAAATTAAATAATCGAAAAATATCTTATCTAGATTATTATTTAATAAAATCCAAAAAAATTGAAGAATTTCAAGAAGATGAGCAACTAAAGTCAATTAGATTCAATATTAATGAAAAAATTAAAAGTCGAATTAAAGACAGTATAATTGGAAGTATAATTTTTTCATTTAAAGAAAATGTGGTGAAAATCGGGAAAGTTGATGATGAAAACTCAATCTTAAAGCTTGACATTGAAACAATTGATGAAAAATTCTCAAAATATTTTGGAGAAGAACTTCTAAAAAATGTATCAGAATACGCAATCGAAAATAAAATTAAAAAACAAAAAATAACTGTTGCTACTCTGGAAAAACAAGTTGATTCAGTTCGAAGAGAATTATTTTCATCAATGGGTTACATAGCATCATCCAATGATAATTTATTTGGATTAAACCCTGCTTTACAATCTGCAAAATTGCCATCTAGCAAAAAACAAGTTGATGTTCAAACGAACACAATTATACTTTCTGAACTTGTTAAACATTTGGAACTAGCTAGAATGAACTTATTAAATCAAAAACCACTTATACATATTGTAGAAAAACCAATTTTTCCACTAGAAATGAAAAAATTAGGTATTGTAAAAGGAGCAGTTATCTATGGTTTTATCTCGTTAATTTTAACTTTATTAAGTTTACTTTTTGTAAGATTTTACAAAGGAATAAAATTTGAATAAATACAAAAATTTATAATATAACCCAAAAGACTATAATTACTTATATCTTGAAATGGTTTTACTTTTAATTTTTTAGTTCTTCACACAATGAAGTATATCCATTTATTTTTGACTTTAATTTCTTCAGGTACTTGGTTTTACTTTGTATTTCAAAATGTTGAAAATTTCAGATCTGGAGGTGTTGGAACAACCTACTTAATTATATTCATTGTATTATCATTCTCCAATTTTATCATTCAAATCATAATTGATTATAAAGCGATAATTTTCAGAAAAGTACTCTTCTTAATTCTCTTTTTCTTTATTTTTTACGTTATTAAGATATTGATAGACTTAAGAAATAGTAGCGAATTTTCAAGTTTTACATTTGGTACAAGTAAAGGAGTTATTACAGCATTTTTTATAGGAGTTTGTATGACATTAAACCTTCAATATTTAATAAGGTCATACCATTCATCAAATATTTATGGAAATCTCATAAATATTATGATACTGTTTTTATTTATTTTCTACGGATTACAACTTTTTAAAACCATTAACATATTTTTAGCTGATTTAAGAGAAGACATATTTTTAATTTCTGATGGGAATGCAAAATACCAACGCTCTGGAATATTAATCATTATGTCTTACACTTTTCTGTCAATTATTTTTTTAATTTCAAATTATATTTGTAAACCTAAATTAAATCACTTTAGAATTTCAATATTAATTTTACTAAATGTAATTTATCTAATTATTACTTTCGCAATTATTGTTCTTTCGCAATTAATAGGATCAAATTCTGCAGTATTATTTGTTTTAGTTATTTTTTTCCCATCGTTTATATTCAATTTAATTGGATTTATAAAACAAAGCAAATTAAAAACCATAACCAAATCTTTTTCAGATAAGAAATACATATTAGGACTAAAATGGTCTCCCATTATAAAGAAAACATTGTTCGGATTGAGTTTATTTTCAATTATTGTAGCTGTAGCAATTCAACAATCTAATTTTGATATAACAAAAACACGGTTAATGGGATATGGGAAAGGAGAAAATAATTCCATTAACTCAAGAGTTAAAATAATTCAAGAAAATTTCATTACTCACATAACCTATGCTCCAATTTTAGGAGATTTTGAGGTTGACCGGAAAACAACTGGAAAAGGAACTTATGTACATAGCTTCATTGTAACAATGCAAACTCACTTAGGTCTATTAGGATTGTTTTTAACACTTTTTATTTTATATTTTTTATGGAATAATTTAAGATACGCAAAAAAAATACTAGCTTGTGATTATATTTATGATGAATATCTAAAAAAAATATTTAGAATTTACCTCTTAATTTTACTAGTTGTCTTCTTTGTTTTTTCTTCACTGACCACATTTCTAACTTGGATGCCAATATGGATGTTATTTGGTTTAATTAGTTCTCCAATATTCATACAAAATTCAAAAATAGAAACTATCTAATTTCAGAATAGCTCCATATTATGTATATTAGGAAAAAATTAAACTTAAAAGTTATTACGACTAGAATAGCTAAATAAAAAAAGGTAAGACTTGTTAAAGAAAATTAGATCGGAATTTAAAAAATTTAGTGGTTCAGAATTTAACAGAAATTTTTTTCGATTATTTCAAGGAACTTTAGTTGGTCAGATACTACCAATTATAGCTGCCCCTATTATTTCTCGTTTATTTTCACCTGATCAAATTGGAGAATTTGCATTTTATTCTAGTGTAATCTCAATATGTATTGGATTAGTATGTCTTAATATTGAAAGAGCTATAGTTCTACCAGCGAATAATAATGAAGCAAAAAGACTGATAGAAATAGCATTGAAAATTTCTTTTAGGTTATCATTATTTGCTTTTATAATATTAATCATTTTAAAAGTACTATATTACTTAGATTATACTAAAGACTTTCCATGGTGGTGGTTCTTATTGTGTATTCACATCTTTATTCTTGGATTGTTTCAAGTTGGTAATTATACTTTAAGCAGAAGCAAAATGTTTCGTGAATTAGGAAAATCAAGAGTTTATAACGGTGTTTCTTACTCTCTATTACAAATGAGTTCATACAAGCTACAATCATTAGGATTAGTCTCGAGTTTGATACTTAGTAGATTTTTTAGCAGTATAAACTACTTTGTACACATGAAAAAAAATGGAGATCTAAATTTTAAAGTATTAATTGGGTTACCTTCAAAATTCACGAGAATTGAAAAAATTTTAATGAAAAAATACAAAGATTTTTTAATCTTTGGTACATCCATTACTACACTCAACAATACATCCAACCAATTACCAATAATTTTATTACAATCACTTTATAGTATGCAATCTGCAGGGATATATTCTTGGGCAAATAGAATAATACAAATGCCCACTGGATTGATTACGCAAGCTATAAATCAAGTATTTTATCAGGATGTTTCTGAAAGAATTACAGAAAAAAAACCAATTTTAAATTTAGTCAAATCAACAACAAAAAAACTATTTGTCATAGGTGTAATACCTTATGCAATTCTTTTCGCTCTAGCTCCCCAAATTTTTGGATTTGTATTTGGTGAAAAATGGACTTTGGCAGGAGAATATACTCGATGTTTAATACCTTGGTTATTTATTAGTTTTTTGAATTCACCAATTACGAGTGTAATTTCTGCATACGGAAAACAAAAAATGCATTTTTACAACGAAATTATATTATTAATTTTTAGATTCTTATCTTTAATTATAGGTTATCTAATATGGAATGATGCATTCATGTCTGTTCTACTGTTTGGTATTGTAGGTTTCATATATAGTATCTATATGTATTTTTATTTATTGAAAATTGTAAAAGAAAATGAGCCTTTATAGTAAAATAATTTTAAACACATTATTACTTTTTAAAAAGAATAATAAACTAGAAGTACTGAAAGAATTAAATAATAATCTCAAGATAGATTATATTACAATGAAAGATTTACAATTTAAACAAATTGTAAACGTTTTGAAGGACGCCTATGAAAATGTACCTTTCTATAAATACTGGTTCGATTTACATAAAGTTGATATCAAAGAAATAAATAATTGGGACGCATTCGAAGAAAAGATTCCGATACTGACTAAAAAAGATATAATTTCTCACATTGATAAATTTGAACATAAAACAATTAAAAAATTTGGAATTAGAACAACAGGTGGATCTACAGGAACACCTTTAAAATATAAATTTAGTCTTAAAGACAAGATTTATGCTGAAGCAATTTATCTAAGAGGTCTCTCTTTTGGCGGGTATCATATAGGAAATAAAATAGTTTACTTCGGAGGTGGATCGTTGATTTCAAATCAAAAAAAGAAATGGTCAACAAAACTATATGAGAAAATTTTTGAACTTTATGTCTATTCTTCCTATGGAATTACTGATGATGACTTAAAAAAAATATTGAATACAATTCAAACAAAACATATAAAATTCATACGAGGGTATGTCAGCTCTATTTTTTTACTTGCAGATTATGCCTTAAAACATCATATTAATATTCAACTTAAATCTGCATTTGTAACGAGTGAAATGCTTTTTGAAAATCAGCGAAAACGCATTCAATTAGCCTTTAATTGTGATGTATATGATAACTATAGTCTTTATGATGGTGGTGTTTCCGCCTACGAGATGAAAAATATTGGACGGGTAATTGATATGGAAAGAGCTTACATGGAAATTGATAAAAGCGAAGGTACGGAAGGACGTATTCTTGCTACACAATTTTATAATAATGTATTCCCATTTATTAGATATGACACAGGTGATATAGGTGAAATAAGTTTAGAATATACAGAAAATTATCCTTACCGTCCCATACTTAAAAAATTATTAGGACGGCAAACAGAATATTTGCTATTGAATAACAAAAAAATAGGAAGTCCAGTACTAACAATATTAATGGGGAGAACTAAGGCAGAACAATACAAAATTGTACAAAAAAATGAGGGTCTTGTTGAATTATACATCAAGAAATCTGAAAGTTGGTCTGAAATAGATGAAAAAAATATCAAAGAATCGTTGTTTGATAAGTGTGGAAAGTTCAAATTAAAAATTATTTATGTAGAGGTATTTGTAAACGAAAACAAACATAAAATCATTACTCGAGAATGGAATCCTGAATCCATTAATAACTAGTCAATAAAAGTTTATCCACACAAAAAGCTTCAATAAATCCTTAATAAACAAATAAAAATGAAGCATAAAATTCTAATTATAACTTCCATACTTCCAGTTCAAGAACTTGAATTCAAAAAAAATGAAAATGATATTTTGCTAGATGTTGAAGAAAGAATATTAAAAAATTATTCAGACATCGAATTTAATTATCTTTTTGTACTTCCATTTAGTTTGTTCGTTATTGGAATATTTTCAAAAAAATGGCGTGACTTCTATAACTTAAAAAATAAAAAAAACGTGAATGTTAGAGGAAGAAATGTATATATTCTTCCAATAATAATATTACCCAAAAAAACAATTCTTAGAAATATAATTTATAAAATTTCATTCTTTTTGTATAAAAAAAGAATACATGAAATTTATAATAAAATAAAACCTTCCTTAATTCATGCACAAAATGTTGAAGCTGATTTGTTTGTAGCTGATTATTTTCAACAAAAATACAATGTTCCTTTTATTGTAACACTAAGACTTTTTAACAACTATTTACCAAAATTTGTTACAAACAAAATTGAAAAGGCTCAAAAAGTAATTGCTCTTTCTTATCAACAACATCAAAATTATCACCTACTATCAAATAACTTGGTGTATCTGCCCCATGGGATAGATGATTCATTCATAAATGAATCAAAGGAAATTCCAAGTGACCAATTAAGGCTAGTTACTGTTTGTAGACTAATAAAATTGAAAAATATTTCACAAACATTAAAAGTTTTAGCAAATCTAAATCGTGAATTTCAATACGATATTTATGGAGAAGGACCTGAATATAAAAGTCTTGCTGCAGAAATAGAGCTATTAGGATTAGGAAATAAAGTAAACCTTATAGGGCAAATAGAGAACAACAAACTCCCTCAACTATTAACTAATTATAATTTATTTTTGATGATTAGTTCTCCAGAAACCTTTGGGAGAGTGTATTTTGAAGCAATGGCTGCTGGAGTACCGGTAGTAGCAGCGAAAAACACTGGAATAGATGGTATTATAACTAATGAAAAGCATGGTTACTTGCTAAATTATGGAGAAGAAAAAGAGTTATTTAATTTGTTAAATAACTTAAGTCTTAATCAATTACTAAAGATTTCACCCTCATGTATCGAATTTGCGAAGGAATTTTCCTGGAACAAGATATTGTTTAAATTACACAATACGTATACTAAAATAAATGAAAAATAAATTTCTATTATTTTGCATAACCATACTAAGTATTAAAAGTTGGTCATTTTCTATATATGATAAAATTAAAGTAAATCAAACGATACCAACAAAAAGTCTTATAAATGAATTCAAAAAAAACTATGAATTTCATCAAGAACAACAATTTAAACTTAAATTAAACAAATATCAATCAGATACTTTAGTTCAAATCTTAGATAGCTTTAATTTTGAATCAAAACTAGGTGTTTACCATTTTGTTCATTCCTCATTTGTACCATTAATCTATTCTTACGATGTCAACGACACAATTTTAATGGATTTTTTCACTCATTTTTTTTCATTGGATAAATTAAAATTTGTAATTGAAAACAAATCCATTAACCCAATGGAAAAAACACAATATATGTATATAAACCTTGAATACATCCGTCGAAACAATACAAACGAAAAATGGATTGTTGAACGAAACAACATTGCACAGAATCTTATCGAAAAAACAATTTTAAGAGAATGGGAAAAAGACAAAGGAGAAATCTGGCAAGAGGAATTGTTTCATTACAAAGGAAGAAGAAGTAGAGTTGCTTGTATTTTACTCGATAAAATACCCTATCAAAACGATAAATCTTATCACAAGGCGATTACTGACTTTGAATTATTTTGTATAATGACCGGATGTAGTTTAGCTTCTAACCAATTAAAATTTCAAGGAAAAATTAAACCTGAAATTGAAGAATTTATTGTGTATATGTTTCAAATATTAAAAACTCAATGTAAAATCTACAGTGATGGTAGGTGGCTACTTCAACCAGGGGTTTGGAAAGATTACAGCGATTATTTATATGCAGGAAATTCTCTTACTAATAAAAACCTAACTATCGCTAAAATAGATACTATTTCATGGGATGCATCCCACAGTGCAAGGTGGCCAATTTTTATTCACACATTGAAATCTCTATTTAAACCATCCAGTAAAGAATATGAATTATTACGAAATTTTCAAAAAGGTTTAACAGAGCAATTTTTGTTTAAAGTAGTGACTCAAAATAATGGAATATCAAGATTTAATAATTATATGGATGGTTCAAATGGATTTTATAGATATAATTATTCCAACATGAAAAATGGGTATGCACCATTTACATGCAATAAGCATATTTTTCTTTCATGGTGGAAAATATTAAACGACAAAAGGATAGATAAATTATATCAAAGTATAGATTTAAATTACGATTATTACCAACGAGAATACAAAAGTGAAATAAAAAGACAAAAACAATTATTTAAACTATTAATCTCATTAAATTAACTATATCGAAAATTTTAATATTAAGTTTTTAATTGTAATAAAAAATAAAGTTATATTCGCAAAAATCATCAAATATGACAAATGTAAACTACAATTTAAAAGTTGTTTTTCAGTTTACATTTTTTCAATCCATTAATACGAACTAAACTAATTTAATGCGACTATTATATATTCATCAATATTTTAAAACTCCAAATGAACCTGGAGGTACTCGGTCTTATTGGATCGCGAAAAAATTAATTGATAAAGGCAATGAAGTCACAATAATTACCTCGAGTAATAAAATAAGTCAAAATAAAGAAATCAAAAATATAGATGGAATTAAGGTTATCTATATAAAAGTGCCTTATAATCAAAAAATGAATGTTTTTTATAGGCTCATCTCATTCGTAAGATTTATGTTAAAATCTACTTATGAAGCATTAAAAGTTAAAAATATAGATTTGGTAATCGCAACATCAACACCACTAACTATAGGTTTTCCTGCCCTCATATTAAAAAAAATAAAAAAAATACCCTATTTATTCGAAGTAAGAGATTTATGGCCTGAAGTTCCGATACAAATGGGCGCACTAAAAAATAAACTATTAGTAAAATTAGCCATAACATTCGAAAAAAAAATATACGAAAATTCAATACACATTATAGCATTGTCTCCTGGTATGAAAGAAGGTATTCTTAAAAGGAATATTGCAAATTCAAAAATAACTGTTATTCCTAATATGTCAAAAATCAACGAGTTTTGGCCAAGAGAAAAAAACACAGAATTAATAAAGAAGTTAGGACTGCAAGTTAATAGTTTTAAAATCATACATTTTGGTTCTATCGGACTAGCAAATGGAGTTTTTACAATTATAGAAACTGCAAAATTATTAAATAATAATACTGAAATAGAAATTATTTTTATTGGAGGAGGTTCACAAGAAACTGTAATGAAAAAGAAATGTGAACAATATAATTTAAAAAATGTGTTTTTTTTAGGCGAATTCCCTATGAAAACAACATCAGAAATTGTAAATTTTTGTGATGTATCAATTGTAAGTTTTTTAGATCTTCCTATCTTATATACTAATTCCCCAAATAAATTGTTTGATTCATTATCCGCTGGAAAACCAATAATCGTGAACTCTGCAGGTTGGACAAAAGAGTTAGTAGAAAATAATGGATGTGGACTTTATGTTAATCCAAATAATCCTTCAGACTTGGTAGAAAAAATACATTATTTAAAATCAAATAATGAGCTAGTTAAAATAATGGGGCAAAAATCAAGAGAATTAGCTCAAAATAAATATGATAAGGAATTACTTTGTGAAAAGTTTGTCAAAGTCATTCATAATTTAAGTATAAACTAACTTCTTTTATTATAGAAGAAGTAGATGTCTTATAAAGACAATAATATATCAACAATTCTTTTTGAGGTTTTCCCATCCCATAGAGGTGGAATATCTCCTTTTTTCCAATCACCATTAAACAATCTATCTAAAACTGGAGCAATATTATGAGGATTGGTTCCTACTAGTTCGTTGGTGCCCATTGTAACAGTTTCAGGTCGTTCTGTATTATCCCTAAGTGTAATACATGGTATTCCTAATACTGTTGTTTCCTCAGTTATACCTCCTGAATCTGTAATTACCGCTTTTGAGTTGGCTACCAAATAATTAAATTCTAAATACCCTTGGGGTTCAATTAAATGAAGTCGTTCATGAAAGACTCCTATATTTTCTAATATTTTTGCTGTCCTTGGATGTACAGGAAAAATTAAAGGTAAATCTTCTGTATTTTCAATGATTTTGTTTAAAATCACCCCTAATACATGTTCCTGATCAACATTTGCAGGACGATGAAGTGTCATTACCAAATAACGTCCTTTAGTTAGATTTAAGTCTTTCCAAATCTGGGGTTGTTTAAAATTTAGCTGTTGAGTTAACAATGTATCTATCATTGTATTACCAACAAAATAAATTTTGTCTTTCGAAACTCCAGACTTTAACAAATTATTATTTGCAACTTCTGAAGTGGTAAAAAAATAGTCCGTAATTGCATCCGTGACTAATCGATTTATTTCCTCAGGCATAGACCAATCATTTGATCGTATTCCTCCCTCAACATGAGCAACTTTAATTTGTAATTTTTTAGCAACTATAGCACAAGCCATGGTTGATGTCACATCGCCTACTACTAATACAACATCACAAGGATGAGCTAATAATTCTTTTTCAAACTTCACCATAATACTGGCAGTTTGCTCAGCTTGTGTTCCACCACCAGAATCAAGATTAGTATCTGGTTGCGGAATACCTAATTGATCAAAAAAATCACCTGACATTTTCTGATCATAATGTTGTCCCGTGTGAACTAATCTATACTCTATGGATTTAACTTCATTTTGTACTTTGTGTATTGCGTGAATAATTGGAGCAATTTTTATAAAATTAGGCCTCGCACCAACGATTAATGTTATTTTCATAAAAATAAATTTAAGAAGTTAGAAGTTCTCAAATATAATAGCTATTTATGATCTAAAAATTTCTTTTTGGCAATGTTTTAAAACTTTCGTACACTATTGTACTGTTTGGGAAAATAATTACAAATGCAGTTATAAAGATTATTTTAAAATCAACAAAAAAATTAAAATTAGCTTGATACCATTTTTCTAACTCACCTTTAAATGGATAGATTTTCTTAGTGTAAAATTCCCATGTATCCGCTCCATTATTTTTGACAGTAGTAATTAGTTCTTCTTCGTCACGAAAAATGATTGACCCAATTCCAGTTAATCCAGGCTTTACATTGTAAATCACAGATTGAACTTCAGAAGGATACGCATTAAAACTGATAGCCATTACTGGTCTTGGTCCAACAAAACTCATATCTCCCAAAAAAATATTGAATAGTTGTGGTAACTCATTTATTTTACTTTTTCTTAAAAATCCACCCAATGGTGTTATACGAGGGTCTTTTTTTGTTGTAATAACACCTCCAGCCATGTTCGGACTGTTTTTGAGCATAGTAGCAAACTTAAGAATATTAAATTTTTTATTTTGATATCCTATTCGTTCTTGCTTGTAGAAAATATAACCTTCTCCAGTTAACTTTAAACCAATTATGATAGGAATCAATAAAGGAGATAAAATAATTAATAGGATGGATGAAAGTAAAATATCACAAAATCTTTTAAATATTAAATACATAAAAATTACATTTTTTGGTCTAAACTCTTTCCCGTTTCAATATGCTGAAAATCTGGAATATATTTTTTTAAACTATCAACGATAAATTGTTTGTCATAATCGCGTGAGTGCATCAAATTTTTTAAATCAAAAATACAATTTTCAATTTGATTCAATGGAAGTTTACGTGCATTTTTAATTACTCCTAAACTATCAAATTGAATCAGATCCACCTCATCTGTTTCAGTATAAAATTCTTCATACAATTTTTCACCAGAGGTATCAGAATCAAAAAAATAAACTGGATAAGGATCCTTTTCTGTCAAAGCACTAGCAATTTTTCTAGCTTCATCTTCAGAGTTACATAATATAATTTCTCTATTTGATGCTTCAAAAAATTCTTTTGTAATTGACTTAAAAAACACTTGTTCTTCCTCATCTAATTTCGGGAAAAATATTTCTCCACTTTTACCTAGCATACATGCTAACATGCAAATTTGTCCGCTTTCTTCAGGGGAAACAAAAAAACGTTTTACATCTGAAGGACATGATATTGGTTGATTTTTAAACAAACGTTCCACATATCCGGCTAATAATGAACCATTCGAAAAAGCAACATTAGCAAATCTAGCTGTTGTAATTTGTATTTCCGAACTGTAGGCCATAATAACTTCTTCCATTAACTTCTTTGAAGCACCCATCACGTTGACAGGATTTGCAGCTTTATCGGTAGAAACGCAGAAAAAATGCTCAGGTTTATTTTTAAGTAATAAATCAAGAAATGTCTTAGCTTTGAACACGTTATTTTCAATCATTGCTTCTATTGAAAACTGATCTTTTTCACTACGAACGTGCTTATGAGCAGCAAAATTTGCAACAATATGAAAAGGCCCATGAGATAAAAACATTTTTTCAAAAACAGAATCACCAAAACTCATTGGATAGGTTATATATTCTTCCGGTACGTATTGATTTGGAGCACTTCTTAAATCGCGTGTAAGTTCTGTCAAACCATTTTCGTTGATATCAACAACCACTAATTTAGCAGGTTTAAACTTTAAAACAGCTTTAATATATGAACTACCTATTGTTCCAGCTCCTCCAATTACTAGCACGTTTTTACCTTCTATTTTCTCAGTTAATTGCGATGAATACTTTTCAATATCTGATGCAAATAAACTAATCGATCTTTTAGTGATGTATTCGTTAATGAATTTAGGTATATCAATAATGTTCATGAGAATTAATTTGATGAATAAAATAATTTAATTTTGTTTACTACAGTTTCCATTTCTTCCAAGGTTATTCCTGCAGAACTAGGAATACTAATGCAACTTTCATAGATTGAAGAAGAAATATCTTTTTCTGATACAAAGATATCATTTTTAAACATTTCTAGTTGATTCATCGGTACCCAAAAGGGTCTAGACATCACTCCGTTTTCATTTAAATAAGCTAGTAGTTCTCTCATTTTACTAGTTCTAAAAGTAAATAACCAACAATTTGCGTCTACATCGCCATTTATTTTTTGAAATTTAATGTCACCAATATTTGCTAATTCAGTTCTATAAAAAGCATCCATTATTCTTTTATTTTCAAGAAGTTCAGGGAATTTTTCCATTTGAGCAACACCAATTGCAGCTAAAACATTAACCATTCTATAATTATAACCAATTTCATCATGGATATACTCCATTTGACTCGATTTAGCTTGAGTAGTTAAATGTTTTGCTTTTTTTGCTAAAACTTCGTCATTAGTTACAATAACTCCACCACCACCAGTAGAAATTATTTTATTTCCATTAAAACTAAAAACACCAAATTTACCGAATGTACCAGTATGTTTATTTTTATAATATGACCCTAAAGACTCCGTACTGTCTTCAATTATAACAAGATTAAATTTTTCAGAAATTAGAATTAACTTATCTAAATCACCAACATTACCTAATACATGAACTGGCATAATAGCTTTTATTGGTCTTTTTGTTGACTTTAAAAAAGTAAAATCACCTTTTTTATAAGTGTTTTCAGTTAAATATAAATCAAGTAAATCTAAATCCATTTGCCAATCTGCTTCATTTACATCAATTAATATAGGGTTTGCACCAGTATATTTAATCGCATTAAGTGTAGCAATAAAAGTAATATTAGGAACTATAACATGGTCTCCTGCTGATATACCTGATAACAATTGAGCTAAGTGAAGGCCAACAGTACCATTCATACAGGCAATACCATATTTTGCACCAACAAAATCTGCAATCATTTGCTCAAATTGATTTACATAAGATCCAGCTGAAGAAATCCAGCCTGTATCTAAACAGTCTTTTACATATTTCCATTCATTCCCTTCAATCGAGGGTACAGATAAAGGTATCATATTAAATATTTTGTTTTATTATCTTACCTGGATTACCAACAACAACTACACCGTTTGGTACATCGTTTATTATAACACTTCCAGCACCAATTATTACATCAGAACCAATTTTAACACCTTGTTTAACTGTTGAATTCGCCCCAATAAACGTTCTTTCTCCAACAAATACATTACCAGCGAGTGTAGCTCCTGGTGCAATATGAGCAAAAGCAGAAATCATGCATTCATGCTCTATTGTTGAATTGGTATTTAAAATTACACCTTCTTCAATTTCTGCTAAAGGGTTTACAATTACCCCTGCTAAAATTAAGATATTTGAATTCGGTTTAATAATTGATATTTTAGAAACAATTGCTGTTGGGTGTATTAAATTAATATAATTATTTGGCCTAAATTTTTTAAAAATATTTTCCCTTAAAGTATTGTTACCAAGTGCGATAAATATATTGTGCGAGTCCTGAATGTAATCGTTTTCATGTCCTAAATATTCTAGTTTAAACGGGTTAAAATCTTTTATATTTGAATCACAGTAACCTAACACACTTATACGATTAAGTATAGCACACTCAATACAAACAAATGAGTGACCTGAATAACCAAGTATTATAACGTTGTTTAACATAAATTGAAAAATATAATTACATAAATCCCTAATTAAACTGTTTGAACTTATTTACAAATCGACACCAATAATTCTGATTTGTTTTCTCAATACTATAACCATTTCTAGTATTCGCTCTAAAACCATTTACTAAAACTGCCATGTTTTTAGTTTGTTGTCCTTGTATAGTTTCAAAAGAATACTCAAAAATCATTTATTTAATTTAAAATAAATACATTTACAAAAGTAAGATTATTTATAAAAAGTTTTCTTTTTCAACTAAAATAATAAAGGTTTTTAGGATCCAAATTGTTTATAACGATTTGTAAACGGTTAAAATCTTGTCCCACATAACAAGTTGATCGTAATTCTCAACAATTCGTTGTCTTGAATTTGAAGTAAGGGTTGCATATAAAACCTTATCTTCGATAAGCTTTATCATAGACTCATAAAGTATATTTTTATTTTTAACAGGGACAATAATACCGTTATATCCATTTATAATAATTTCATTACAACCATTTATATCAGAAACAATGCTAGGTAAACCAAAAGATCCTGCTTGTAAAACAACATTTGGAAATCCTTCTCTATAGCTTGGAAAAACAAGTGCACTACTAATAGCAAGATAATTTCTAATATCTGATTGGTAACCAACTTCAATAATATTTTTGTTTTTAATTATTAACTGTTCAGAGGCATTAGTTAATGGATCTAATTCAGGTTCTTTCGGTCCAACCAAAAGCAACTTTACATTACTGTAAGTTAATTTATTGAATGCATATAATAATTCATTAATTCCTTTATCCGAAACAATTCTACCAACAAAAACAAAAACAAAATCTTCATCAGAAATTGATAAATCATTTCTTAGTTTTTGTAATTCATTTTTATTTAATTTACTTATGTCAAAGTATTCTGTGTTAATTCCATTACTGCTACCATTTCCAATAACTTGCAATTTATCTTTTGAACAAAACTTTTCTCTAAGAATAATATCTTTTAAACCAAATGAATTTGGAAATACTTTTGTAGCTGCACTATATGTTATTTTTTCAACAAAATTTAACAATATCCTTTTAAAACCCTTAGCTTCTAGAAGTGGTAAGCCTGCTACAGTATGAAGTCTATGTGGTACCCCTGCAAGTTTAGCTGCTAAAATCCCGATGGTTCCCGCTTTAGGAGTATGACTATGAACTATTTGTGGTTTTTCCTTTAAGAAAAATAAATACATTTTAAATAAAGATTTAAAATCTTTATAAGGTGAGATAACTCTAGACATTTCAACATTAAAAACCTTAACCTTGTTATCTTTTCCAAACTTTTCTAATCTCACTTTATCAGATGAAATTGCAGTCACATCATAAAATTTATTCATAAATGTTAACTGATTTTCTAACAGTTTTTCAAGTGAAATTGGAACAGTTGTAATTCTAATTAGTTTAGATTTCATTTAAATTTTGATTAAGCTGAGAAAAATAGTTAGAAAACGTAAGTGAACTTAGATATTCATATTTTCGATTAATTGCATCATTGTCAATTGAATTATTAAGACATTTTAAAATTTCAATTTTCAAGCTTTCCTTATTGTTGGGTTCTGCGATGTAAATACTTGGAATTTTATCGATATTCCCAGCACAATTAGTACTTACAACACGATTATTCAATAAAGACATTTGAAGTAGTACATTTGGAAAACCTTCATATCTAGAGGAAACCACACAAATATCTGCATGTTTAAAAAAAGGAAAAGGATTATCTTTAAATCCTACTAATTTCACCCTTTCGCCTAAATTGTAATTATCAATCTGATTTTTTAGACTTTCGAAAAGATTTCCATCACCTAGAATAATTAAATTATGAACAATTTCGTCTTTAATTTCATTAAAAAGATCTATTAAAATATCAAAACCTTTTTCTGATATAAGTCTACCAGCAGTGACTATATATTTTTCTCTAACGGTAACTGTATTGATGTCGATTTTAGCTAAGGATTTTTCTTTTACGGTATTTAAATCAATTGGATTTTGTAGTGTTATTAAGTTCCAATTATGAGATTCTTTTAAATTATTCAAAAATTGATCCTTCATAACTTCAGACTGACAAATTATTAAATCCGCTGATTTATATCCTATCTTATATTTAAAAACTTGAACCCATTTTTTCAAACCTTTATTTCTTAAAAAAACAGAGGTAGTTTCCCTAATGATCAGTTTATCAGAGTTTAGCACCTTTAATCTTTTCATAAAACCTAAAAGTGAGTTTATGTTTATATTCGAAGAAAATACGATATCATAATTAACTTTATTCTTTCTTTGATAAAAAAAAAACTTTAAAAGTCCAACTAAATAAGACTTTGAATTAAGGTATTTTACATTTGCAATCTTTTTAATTTCATCCCAATTATTTTTCATTGGTTCTCGAACAATTATTACATCAACATCAACACCTTGATTTACACATTCAATACTGAGATACTTTAAGAGCTGCTCTGCTCCACCCATTAAGTCATTTTGTATTACAAATAAATGTTTTTTTTTTGTATCCATAAAGTTATTTTAATTTAGAATTAATTGAAAAATCATAAATAGCAAAAATTAACATAAAAGGTAAGCCTAACAATATACCATCAGATAATAAAACCTGATCTGAAAAACTTCTAAATAATATTGTAGTTAATATAAATGATAAAAATCTATCTTTTAAGAACAGTTTTATCAAAGTGAATAAAACAATAATTACTAAAATAATTGCGCCAAAACCATAACTATAATGCCAATTTAAATAAGAATTATGAAGAGATATGCCTTGTGTTGAAAAAATAAAATCAAGATTAGGTAAAGAAAAAAAGAAGCTAACGATATCAATTTTATTTAGGTACAAATCTAAAACAACTGCACGTTCATCCAAACCCATACCTTTAGTTTCAAATTTATATAAAAAAGAATTTTGAATATAATCTAAATTTTGAACAAAATAATATGAAGCAGTAGAGATTATGAAAACTACTGCAATTAAACTAAAAATATTTTTTTTTTGTTTGATTAAAATATGAGAAAGACAAATCAAAAACAATAGTACTGAAGTTATTATTCCAGATCTACCTAATGCTAAAACAGAAATAATTAGCGTCATTAATGGAAAAAAAAGATGTATGATAATGTTGTCTTTTTTTTTATAAATGTGTGAGATACAAATAGTAACAATAGTTAAATATAAAACTAATATCGAAACAAAATTTCTACTACCTTTTACCCATTCAGTCGGAGGAGTACCCTGTATAAATAAAGAAAATAAATATATAAAAATCAAAAGTGAAACTAAAGCAAAAGGTAAAGGACTAGGTTTTGATTTAACAAGTAAAAAAGATACTGAAATAAAACTAATTGGATAAATTAAATTGA
>Ga0247722_10000635_pt1 | contig 20857 bp, 23 predicted proteins | sample MSEWelMarce3H_FC_FD_189094 | JGI IMG/M metagenome (GOLD analysis project Ga0247722, IMG submission 189094) | Subsurface sediment microbial communities from gas well in West Virginia, United States - MSEEL Well Study Marcellus 3H_FC | ecosystem: Environmental > Terrestrial > Deep subsurface >... | reverse complement strand
GCGTGTAGTAGGAACAGGAGTATATCCTAATACTCCTGCAATGCTATTGTTTTGATACCTAAGATTAGCAGTATTCCAAAATATTCCATCATTGTTGGATGGAGAAGGTGCGTAAACATCATGCAATTCACCTATCTCATACCCGTTATCACATTTTACGAATATCTTACCATTGACAGCATGAGCATAGATTACATACCCAAGTATTACAGAATGGTTTGGTGCAGTAGGCTTAACCTTTGTAATTGCTCCTGCCGTAGTAGGACTCAAATAAATGATGTCACCATCTGCCCATGTTTCGCCTTGTAGACTTCCTGTTGTATTGATTCCCCTAACAATACCACTCGTACAAATGAATCCTTCTTGATTATTGGTAATTGTCTCAGTTACGATTCCGATTGTATCACTACTATTGGCATCATTATTGCCTTGTGCGAGAACAACCGCTAACCTCTGACCTTGTGAACCGCCTTCTGCTGCTAATCTAATCCTTACCGCACTATATTGACTCTCAAGCAGGTCTGAACCTGTTTTGTTTACTACCCTAAGTATTTGCTCTTGTCCAACTTGAAGCGTTACATTGCCACCTTTCAAACCCAAATCAACTGTCCCATCACTATCATTCCATCTCATTACCCCAACTCCTGCTGTTCCCGTTGGTGTTTGGTCAAACTCAACTTGACCCGCTTTGAGTTCATATTCGCCCAAGTCTACATCACCTGTTGCTCCACTATAAGGAACACCACCACCATCTAATGCCCAATAAGTATCATAATTAGTATTGCTAAGTTTTTTCAATATTTGACCCGTGCTACCACCAGTAGGAACTCCAACACCTGCTGCACCTGCTGGTCCTGCTGGTCCTGCTGCATTGCTAACGTTAACCGTTATGTCTTCACTGCTCTCAGTTACAATGACTAAATCATTTTGTACGTTTACATCAATGCTCATCTTCTATGGTTTAGTTACATCATCATACACAATAAAATCACCTTCCAAATAGGTCTTAACAGTAAGGTCTGTAAAAGTCACCTGCATATCCCACACGTAATTACCTTTGGCAATATCAACCAATTTGCTAACTGTTATTTGGTTATTGCTTACACCTCCAATAGTTACACCGCTTCCATTGGTCAAACTCAAAGCAAGTACACCTCCGCATCCTTTACGGACTTGAATATAAACTGTTGCACCCAATAGGCTTATTGGTGTAGTATCTGCCAAAAGAGTAAACACCTGCTGCCAAGTGTCATTCCTCCAAATTTGAATATCAAGTTTTCCTGGTCTAAAATCTGATGCCATTTCTTTTTCTTTAAATAGTATTAAGATGGATATGTGTAGTCTGTTGGAACTTCACACCTATTCTGTATATATGGTAAATCAAGAGCAATTGTTGCACTCACTCCCGCTAAATACTCAGGAGTATCTTCTGTAAAAAAGTCAAGTGTTACCGAATCTTGCAAGACAAAGTCAAAATCATTGTAGTGCAATTGAGCAACTATGTCTTGAGCAGTCAGCAATTGGTCAGATAGCACCTCTTGTTCATTTGATTGCTCAGGAAGAACCCTATCACAAAAAAACAAAGTGAAGTTGATAGTTGAACTTTTGCCATTGATAGATGCACCTGTTAAATCAAAGAATAAAGCAGGGTAAACGTTATCAGTACCCTTGCTCAAAAAATCAAAAGCGTTTCCGTAGAAGGTCGTTTTGATTTGTTGATGGGAGTTTCCCAAGTTTTCTATCGTTTGAATTATTTGGTTGAGGGTCATCCTTTTTTATTTTTTCAAGATAGACACGTAGTTTCTCTTGGTTCTTTTTTGTGTAAGTTTTATTCGCCACAGCATCGGTTTGTATTACCTTGATATTTTTCTTCAAAAGTTTTATACCTCTCACAATCGTAATCCCCCAACCAAATGGTCGTAGTGTAGGCATCATTGTCGGGAACAATAGTATCTACTCCAGTACCAGGGTTTATGTACTCAGGATATTTAGCACTTGCTTGGGATTCTTGCTTGAGGAACTTGATTAATCTTTGCTTATAAAACTCTGCTCTTGCTCCATACCTATTAGCAACATCTGCCAAATCTGATGCACTTGGTTCTGTTTGGTTATCTCCTGTTTTCCTTACTACCCCTTTATTGTAAAACTGATATGACAATGCCATTGGCAGTTCAGACATAACATAGTAAACAAGACAAGGTGTTATGTAGGTATTCAGCAAAGTTTCTTCATCACAATTCAAGTCACCACATTCAATACCGCTTTGTAGTCTTTCATAAAGTGCCGTACCCAATGCAGGAAGGATATATGCATCCTGTGCATAAAGGATATCAGGAAAGACCAACTTAGGGTCAACGTTAACGTGAAGACCTGTTCTGTCCTTTATCGTATCAACTGAAATAAATAAAATATTCCTGCTCATTATTTTTTCTTTTTAACTACCACATTTCTTCTCCATTCGTGTCTGCAAGAGGGAGAATCTCCCCACCAACCACCGCCTCTATCAAAGACTGAATAACCAAGTCTTGCACTCAGCATTTCAATTCCTGCTCTACTCCAAAGTCTTTGCTCACCATATAACTTACGGCAGAAAGACCTTGAGAAGTGACCATTCTTGTCTCTCTCTTCGTATGGCACAATCGGTTTCCACTCATAGGAATACTTAACCTCAAAGGTTGTTATCTCCATATCATCAACCAACTTGCTCAGTGGTTTAGTCAACTTCCTTTCCTCAATCTTTGGGTCATAACTTACCGCACCAGATTCAACCAAGTAGGTCAACCTGCCCTGTACCACTTCCCTGCTTTTACCTACTGCCTTTGCAATATCATCAATGCTTATTTTCTTGTCCTTATCAATCAAGGCAAGGATTTGCTTATCAAGTGTCTTGTCTATCAACGCATCCTCTGCGAACGCATCCTTGGCACTAAAAACCGCCTTTGATTTGATTATGGTGTAATCCTCTTTCGGTTCACCAACCTCTCTGAATAAGCCTATAACAGTGTCCTCATCCAATGCAGAAAAACTGAAGTCCTCAGTCATTGGGTCATCATCTATACCAAGCATAGCATTAACCTCATTGTCAGTCATTCCAAGACCTGATTTTAGCATAGTTACCGCAATCTCTTTGGATATCTTACCCTGAGAAAACTGCCTAATAACTCGCATCAATTGCTGGTATTGTCTACCGCTTAGGTTCTTCAAGTTATCATTAACAGGACTTTCACTATTCATCCCATCTGATATAGTGCTATCAACTGTTGCACCTACTGGAGTTTCTCCACCCACCACACCACCAAGACCAACCAATGCCCTTATCTCATTCGCACTCATTGATTCAAGGACCTTGTTTGCAACCAAAGGACTAAGTCCATTAATCGCATCTGTTACTGCTTGTGCAGAAGATGATGCAGTCTGCTCAATAGCAGGAAGATTCAACGCCTCACGAAGTTCATCCTTAGTCATGTTTTGAGTAAGGATTGCCTCGCTAAATTCGTAGTTAATAGGTTCTACAGGTATAATGCTAATCTCAGAGGTAGCACCCTTTAAGGTTGCAAGTTCATTAAATATAGATTCAAGGAATTGCTGCTTGTCATTAACGTAGGTAGATTTAAAGATTTCGTAACTGTCCCTCATCTGAGTTCTGCTGCCTAATTGACCAGGTTCTGCAATACCAAATAAACTTGGAGATGTAACCTGATGCCCAGCAAACAAATTATTCTGTATAATTAAGTCAACCCTTGTGAAATCTTCCTTAGTGATATCACTTGCACCTAAGTCTTCAATGATTGGTTTTCTTGCAGGGTCAGTGGTAAAGGATAGGATAAATTTCTTACCATCACTACCACTAAATCTATCTGTAAATCTTCTCTCAATGTTACGCTTCTCATCAGGAGAAGGTTCACCATTTGGAAGGGTAATAAGTTTGGATGCACTGAAACCCGTTTGAGCATTCCCCAAAACGTGTCTTGAGACTTCTATATCAGATTCAATATAGTTCAATGCACCCATGTAACCTGGAAGAGCATAAGTATCAAGTCCTGGTCTATACTCTTTTATGTAAAGTATTTGCTTACCTTGTCTGACCTTCGTGTTGAATGCCATCATCGGTATTAGTTCATCTTTCCTCTCGTTCCAATCTTTCTTGTACCAAAACTGAGAGTTGTCTGTATTACTCCTAATCTTAGTATAATCAATATGAAGCACATCAGTTAATTGCCCACCTGTTACGGACCAAATTACTTCAAGATAAGCACCTCCAAAGATTTCAATATCAATAGACACCTTCCTTGTTAAATCTGCTAAAGATTCAAACTGATTAGGTTGAGCAATGAATTGGTCTGCTATCGGGTCTGCTTCATCTGCCTTCCATCCGTTTCCGATAATGTAATTAACCTTACCCTTTACGATAGCGTTATGCTTTGCACTCTTATTGTAAAGTGCCAAAAGATAGTTTGGGTAATCATTCTTTTCACCGAACTCAATATATCCCTTACCCCTCTTTTCCCTGTACTCAGGTTGTCTTGCCTCTTGAAAATTTAATATGACTAAATCATTCATCATCTTGTTATGTATGTATTGTCAACCTCATGCTGTGTATATTCAAAAGTGGTTGATGGTGACAGTTTCATTATACCCTCTTCAAGCAATCCTGTTGCTTGGGTGTAGTCTACATTGTAAGCACTTGCTTGTTCATAGACATAATACAACCACTCGCCAATGTTACCCAATCCAAAGTATTTAGGTACTTTGATACTAAACTTGTTGTATCTATCCTTGTAAAGTGATACATCAAGAGCATTTAGCAAAACAAAAGTTACTTCATCCCGTGTAGTCCTATTGACAAAACGGAATAAATAATTCGGAGTAGTCAGCGTTTGCTTCTCCGTTAATGTTAAGTAAATGAATTCAGTTGCCCCTTGTGTCAGTTGTATCATTGTATCTAAATAGGTATTCCGTTAACTTTTACCCAAAAAGAAAGGCACCCGAGATTGGATGCCTTTATTCAATTCTAAACCTTCCTATTTACGCAGTAAGACCTGCAATTATCGCACTTGAAACTTCAGGAGCAAGTGCAGGTTCATTGCCTGTGAAGGTCAATGTGTAACCATTCCTATCTCCGAAAGCAGCACCAGTTGCACCATTACCACCAGTCAAGTCAGCACCGTTTACCTTACCGAGCAACCAATATTTGTCGTTACCATCTTGAACCACTGCAAGCAAGTTGTTCTTAGCAAGGAGAAGAATCTCGTTCCTTGTAGATGCTTGAAGTTTATTGAGGATGATTGACAATTCTTGAGCATAGAACACAGTGCCATTCTCAACAGAGGCAGTGATGTTCTCAGTAAGTGAAGAGGTTTGCTTTACAAGTTGGTACTTATAAAACACCTTTCCTGCTGACTTTGTGATAGTAGTAACAACGCCTGATGCCTCAGTAATTGTGGTAACATCAGCGAATGGAATAAACCAAACCGCTTTGATACCACCAATGGATTCTTTACAATCCAATACATATCCTTGAGTTAAAGCACACGGCATAATATAAAATTTATAATGAAAGCAAGGGATGATTTACACCCCTTGCCTCATTGGTTATTTAGGTAAAAAACTTAACAATCTCATCAGGGAAGGCGAAGTTAACACCCATCTTGAATTCTGCAACGAATCGTACCTGGTCGGCTTCCATCGCATAAAAGATGCTAAATCTTTCTTCTTCGTTCAAAAGGTCTGTACCAAGATATAAGTTAGAAATTCTCATTGCAACGATGTCACCTGTACCATTCAAACCTTGAACTGCAATAACTTTGATGTTTGTACCTGGGAGGTAAAACTCAGTGTTTGCCTTACCATCAAATTGATAGTGATAAAGGTTAGAAGATTTCAATTTAACAGTGTAAGTACGGAAAGTATCCATACCACAGAAGATAGCAACATCATCCTTATCAATGATAGAGGCAGGAATTGCCTTGTAGATATCATCAAAGATGCTAACTACGTTTGTATCAGTGATAGAAGTCTCAACTACTCCATGATATGCTACGCTGTTAGCATTTACAACTGCTGCACCTGCAGAAGTAATCAAAGAAAGAATACCAGTGAACTTATTCAAGTTTACATCTACGCTTCCTGTGTTACCTTGCCAAATGGTGTTCTCCAACTGAGATGCAATCTTAGATGCTTTCAAGTTAGAATACTCTTCAGAGTATACCATTGAATCATAACGTGAACCAGCAGGAAGTGCCTTCTGCAAATATTTTGCTTCCAGGTCCTTCATACAAAGTGCTTCGTTAACTTTAATCTTTCCTACAGTCACAGTCCTTTGTGTGAATGAAGTCAGACCTGATGCATTGAATCCGCAAGATGAACCATCTTGGAAGATTGCATCTGTTGACAAAATATTTATGGTCTCTGCGGATTTAACTCCTACCATAACATTACCTTGGTCCTTAATAAGACCTGCTGTTTTGCTACCAAGTACTGAAGCAGAAACAAGCAGTTGCTCGTTCTCTTTAGTATAGGCTGCCAATGTTCCTACTGAAAAACTCATTTTATTTAATTTTTATTGTTTGAAAATTTGTTACTTGATTGACTTTGCAAAATCAAGGAAACGGCTAATCTTGTCTTCCTTTTTTTCTACGTGTTGATTAAACTTCTCTTTAGGTGCTTCAGTTGCATTAGCAGATGGTGTGCTTAAAAGTTGCACCAACACATCTGAAATATCACTCATGCCCTTGCTGAACTTCGCTTCTTGAGATGCAAGTTTGGCATCGTATGCCATCTTAATTTCATCAAGCTGCTTCTGCATTTCCTCAATCTTTTTCTTCATCAGGTCCTCTGCAAGTGGTGCAGTAACCTCAATTTCTACTTCAGGACCTTCCATTTCAGGTACTTTGATTTCTGTGATGATAGAGTTTTCATCCAAAACCATTACAGAACCGTCAGCAAGTTCATGTTCACCAGCAGGTGCAGGAACTTCATTACCCGCCTCATCTACCAAAGAAACTTTACCACCGACTTCATACTTATCAATCATCACCTTTGCTCCACTTTTCAGAACGTATTCTGCAAAAGACTGGAGTGGTTCAGCAGATGCCACAGGCAATTCACCCGCTTCTGCGAACATTTGTTTAATCTTGTTAATTGCTTCCAAAGTTGTCATAATAACTTTTGGTAATAAATAGGAGGCATTTACCAATGTACCATATACAAAAAAGGCAAGGTGTGGAAACACCCTGCCTAACCAAACGCTATGAAAAAAGTCTACTTGACCATAGATAGCACCTTAAGGACATTTTCCCAAAGTTGCTCTATCTTTTTATCTCCTGTTTTCCTGTAATTAAACTGCCCCTCTACTGAGAACCCCCGTACATTCCCCGCCTTAATCTCTGCCCATACTTCAGGATTATCTACCTTGAACGAACCGAACCAAGACCCATCAGGTACATCCTCAAATCCTTTCATGGGATGGATACCCCTAACCTTGTCGCTTATAAATGATTCAAACATTGTAACCCCTTCAACGGATTGTCCTGAATCGTGCATCAAATTCACGTTTGCTTGATACCCTTTCTTGAAGTATCTCTGTGCTATCTTTTTTATCGTTTCCTTTGTGAAGACCACATAATATTCTCCGTTATGGTCATTGCGATAAATTGGAGTATCTGCCAACATTAATGGACCGCTTATGATTTGTTGGTCTTCATCTTGGATAGCAAAGTCCATTTTGATTTCTTTATTCTCATTGAATGCAAGAAATTGTCTTTCAATAGCAGGTCTATCTACCAGACTGACCACATCAACCTCGACATCATCTTCAAGGTCATTGGTTATTTCTAAATTAAAAATTGGTATATTCTTTTCCATTGTTACTTTTTTTATTGTTTTTAATTAGGCAAGTCTTGCTGCCCTGTTTATTCTTACAATCTTTTCTTGTTGATTAGTGATGTCAGATTCTACAACGTATGCCCTACCTGCTGCTGAACCCATTTGATTGATTGATGCTTGATTTAATTGTGTAACTGTGTTGACTGTTGATAATTGTGGACTTACTGGTGCAGTTGCAATACCTCCACCATTGGGTAAATTTACACCTCCTCCTCCACCTTTAACTTGAGATAGAACTTGTTTTGCTTTACCAGCAGCACCTAAAACGGCAGCAATCTGTGATGCATAAAATATAGGGAATGCAAAAGGTGCAGCAGGACCAGTCGCTTTTGCTCCCTTTTGTGCAATGTCTAAACCTTGAATAAAACCAGTTGCTGTACCAAGACCAATCTCAGCAATAGCAGCAATTTTACTTGCAGCAGTACCTTGTGCAAATAATCCTGATAAAGTACCGAGAACATTCCCTATTGCACCAGCAAATTGCAACTGTGCAGATAATTTTGCATCAAGTGTTTTTTGTTCATCATCAAGAGTTTTCTTGTTTAATTCTTGTAAGAATGCAAATTCTGCCTCAGATTCATCATACCTCTGTTGTGCTATTTGTACACGGAAGTCAAAAAGTTCTTGTTCTTTTCTTTTTTGTTCATCAATTAAAAATGCTTGAAGTTCTAATTCTGCATCATCTGCTGCTTTTCTATCATTAACGAATTGGACAAAGTCATTATATTGCTGCTCTTGTTTTGCTTTTCTTTCTGCTTCATCCTCTTTCTTTTTAGTTGTAGCATCTTCCTTATCCTTTTTGTTTTGCTCTTTTTTCTTTTGGTTTTGACTTGTTTGGAAATTTAATTCAGCAACTTCAATTGCAGTTTGTTGATTTTTTAAATCTTTTTCTTGCTGAATTTGGTCTTCAGCAGTTAATGCTCTTGAATCTTTATTAAATCTTTCCTGTGATTTAATTTTTAAATTTGCATAAGATTGCTCAATTTCAAATAATTGTTTTTCTGTTGCTCCTTTATTTTTTGCCTTTGCAATCTCTAATTGCTTTTGCCTTTCAAGAGATGCAACCTCTGCATCAAAAGCAGTCTTTGCTCCTTTATTTGCAGATTCATTTAAATCATCCTGTGCTTTCTTTGCCTTCTCTGCTGCTGATTGATAGTTTTGAAAAGCATTAACCAACTCACCAACTGCTACAACAAGCAAACCAATACCAGTGGCAGCAATAGCACCTTTAAGAACTTTAAATGAGGTTGATGTTGTTTCTACTGCAACACCAAATAATTTCATAGCACCTGCTGCTGCCTTGTTTGCTAATTCGTTTAACTTAACAAAAGCAGTGCTATTTTTTATTTGTGTTCCTAAGTTTGCAAAAGAATCCTTTGCCTCCAATATAGAATCAAGTCCTTGACTTAATGCCATTGCAGACTGAACCTTGAGCAAAGTCTGTTCAACCTCTTTGCTTTCTACACCGAATAAACCAATAGCACCTTGAACTGCCGAGAATCCTCCTACAACACCTTGCAATGCAGCACCAAATGCTTTAAACTTTGCATCAGGATTGTATGCATCAGTTAATGCTTTAGCATCACCAATGGCATCTTTCAATTGTGCTGCTTTCTTTGCTGCATTGATTGCCTCCTTTGATGTCGCACCGAACTTTTCAGACAAGGTATTTACCTCATTCTGTGCTTCTCTCAATTGTTGCTTGAGTGAACCAACCGATTTGCCTACATCACTTGCATCAACTTTGACCTTGACGCCTACTATTTCTTCTGCCATATTAAACGTATGTTAATTCAATTACTTTTAGAAGTTCCACCTTTGTCACGTTAAAGTCCATAGGATTATAATCCAAAACTTTATTTAACCGCCAAAGTGAACCATCAATATAAATTAGTTTGCTAAAATCAAGGTTATAAATATCAATCTCATTCAACTTCACTGAGCAAGTAAGCATTTTACTGTTTTGGTCTATAATCTCTGCAATGTATTCGGACCAATAACCTGCAAACAGATTTGCTGCTGTGACCGCTGTTGCATTATAAAAGACCTCCTTAGTTGCTCCCCAGTTTATATCTGCTTGTGGATTGAATGGGTCATCAACATGACCTGCGTACCCATAAGCAGTATAAGATGCCAATGTACTTCCACCAACTCCGTTCTTAATTGCCCAAGTGGTCCTTCCTGTTATCTTTTTTGCTTGAAGAATACGGATAACAGAATCCATCTTATCTTCAGCATTGTTTGAATTGGAAAGTTTATAAATACTGCTATAAATTTTATCAGTACCGCTATATTGGTAAAGGATAGTTCCTGCAAAGATTACCTCTGTTGAATCAACTTCTTTTACAAACTCGTTCTCAGTATCATAAATCAAATCACCATAACCTTCATTGTACTTTTTACGATAGTTTTCAGCATAGAAGTCATTGTCTTGCTTGTACTTATAATCGTAATAACGGGCAGTAAACTCAGACATTGGTTTCACCCTCATAACACTTCCCCTATCTACTTTACCTGTCCAATCAATCTGAGTACCATCGTAGAAATCAATGTAAGGTTTGATGATTAGTTTCTTCTCAACCAGTTTATCTTCATAGACATAAAGGTTAAACATCTTAACAATGGAGGCAAAGAAATCCTTTTGAAAGATTCCCTTTGGTATTGTGTTATTAATTACAATGCTATCACCATAATTTAACGTTACATCAGTGGGAGTAGTTGATTCTATGAGCAAAGTATCACCATATAACCGATAGTTGTTCGTAGTAGCTACCACGTTCACAGAAAGGGTATCAGAAGGACTTATAATAACATTTGGAACAGATAGGTTTACTGTAAAGTAGTATGGCGTATATGCCACGAAAATGCTCTGTGTTGCTATTAGGGTAGCATTCTTCATGAACTCAAAATAGACATACCCATTTGTAGGGTCAATATTATTGAACTGTCCGCTAATGGTAAATGATATGTTTGTTGTTATTGCACTTGCACCGCCATAGGTAATCAAGTCAGTAGCAAAGTTTAATGAGAAAGACCCAAGTGTTACACCTGTGAACTTTACTGCTGATGCTGAAGTATAGGTTACATCCGTAACATTTGCCTTGAATACTGTTGTACTGCTTTTGGTTAATGTCTTCTGATTGTTTGGTATTACTAACCTATTCATCAATGCCGTACTCAGCAAAGGGAAGTCATAGGTATAACCTGACCCATCTAATAGTTTAGTCAAGTATTGCTTTACATAAAGTGCAGGTCTGAAGGCATCATAGGAAAAGTCAATCTTATTGGTTGATACCTGACCATTATCAATAAGAGGATAGTAAACCCCTGTACCGCTAATGTTATCCCAACTTGCTGAAATATTACTAACGTTCCACGTTTGGTCTGCTATGCCAAAGTCTATGTCTTCTAACTTCTTATTACCAAGTGCCGTGATAAATCCACCTAATTCACCAAACACACAAATTTCATATTCTATACTTTTACCATCTATGATGATTTCAAGCAGTCGCAAAACACCTTTAAAAATCTGAATCTTATCTACCAAGATGATGCAAGGAACGGACTTGGTAGCGTTGAAGTTGTAACCCACGTTGGGTTCTGCTGGGTTATAGTCATTTGATAACCCGAACTCAAATACGTTACCGAATAATTTATTATTAGTATCATTGCCAGGTAAGATTATTGTTTTACTAAATGAGGTGTTCCTTGTCGCAAAGTCTTGTATTTCATCAATAGCATAGGTGAACTCTGCTGAGATTTCCTTTGTTAAATCAAGTCTATAATTATCAATGTATACCTCTGTCCTCATCGGAATTGACTATATTTTTTGTTCGCAATCTGCACATCAAGTTCAAGGTTGAACATCTTGTCTGCTATTCTCTTTTTCTCTTCCCAATTGCTTGTCATAGTGACTACGGGATAGTAATATCCACCCTGCTCAAAGTATACTTCAGGTGATTGGATTAATTCCCTCAACCAGTTATAATCAGTCACATTTAAGTAATTACTTCTCAGTTTGTACATTGTAGAATGCTCAACCACATATTTAGTAGCACCTGGGTTGATTCTGTTGTAATCATCATAGGACCGCATAGCAGCAGCAGAAGCGTTATACCTAAACTTGCTACCTTCGTACTGCTTAGATTCCACGTTCCTTGATTCCTTATTGACCAATCTAAAGTGCATGGTATCGTAACCTCCTAATTGATTCAGGAAGTGTAATGCGATTGGTGTGTAGTTAGGATTGCAAACAAGTTTAACCTTCACCTCATCTCCAAAACTTGTCCCATTGTGCAATTTAATTCCGTATGCGTAAGCAGTTGATGGAACGACAGTTGAACCATACCATTCATTGATACCAGCAGGTGATATGTCAAGCAAACTGAATGTTTCCTGTGGGTCTGTTGCAGTTGTTACTGGACTTCCACTTGTGCTTCCATTCTCATTATACAACTGAACAGAAGGATATATATTAGTAGTTACCCCACTTGCTGACATCCAACCAATATGCAATTTATCCGTAAATGCACATTCCACATTGCTCAGGTCCCTATTGGTCAACCATTCGTTTATGTATGACTTAAAGTATGTAGGTGATTGGGCAGGATTGTAAAAGTCAGGATAATAAAAGTTGAACGCTACATAGGTTTGCTCAAGCAGGTTGGTATAGGTTACCCCTCCATACTCTTCCCCGTATTTTATGGTGTATTCCTTATAAATATTATCATTTGACCCACTAAATAAAATTTGCAAGGTGTTCGGTATGAAATACGATTGAGCATAATTACGCATTATATTACCTGCGTTAAATATCCCCTTTGTGCTTGTCACATCAGGGAACTGCTTTATTCTTGCTATCAAGGTAGCATCTACGTAAATATCAAAGACATACTTAAAATTGCTTGATGCCTTGTTGGTGCTATCCACGACAAACCAAAGTTCATCGTGCAGCGAAGCGTATTGTTCAGGGATGCTATTAACTGTTATTGCCATAATTACTTGTTCTCTTCATTAATTAGCGAAGCAGCCTGTTTTATGTACAACCTCACATCTCCGCCTAATGCTTGTGCCATCTTGTTATAAAATTGCTCATTAAAGACTTGGTCAATGGCATCATCAAAGAATCCCGTTCTTGGTAATCCCCTTTGCTTTATCTTCCTTGCTATGAGGTAGGCAGTGGTCCTTCCAGTGTTTAATTCGGAAACTGACTTTCTTTTCTTTTGTAGACTTGTAAGGTTATACTTTTGGTCTTCCCTCCTTACTAACTTTGCATTTCTTTTTACCCATTTTTGAATGGCATTTACCATTGGTCCGTTCATGGAAGGGTAAGCAGACTTGAATGAGTACGGGGAGTTAGGAGTGCCTGACTTGAATCCTTTTACACCCTTGTTCACAAAGTCATAATATTTAGAACCTTCTGAACTCTTAGGATATCCAATGTCTATTAGATATGAACCATCTGCTTTGATTAGGTCTCCTTGTTGTATATCATCTTCAAGCCTACCAGTATCGGTCTTGTTTTCCTTAATTAAGTTCTTCTGTACTTGGATAATGAACTTTGCAGCATAAGATAGGATAACCTTTTCAACGAATGGTAATTCCTTTAACGATGCATAATCTGTACTCTTTGCTGCTTCCGATGCTATTATCGCATCATCAATAACCACTTCCATGTCAACCTTTGGCATAACTCTTTCGTATTAATTCGTTATCATGTTCCATCTTCGCTTTCAAGTATGCAAGGTCATTTAGAAAGTTTATGACAGGTAAGTTAAATGCTTGGTCAAGTGTGATTCCCTCAAAGTCGGCAACCAGTTTGGTTTGGTATATCCATCCATAATGGTGCATAAAACCTGATGCACTTCTTCCGCTTTCATCTTCTCCACCCCCTGCTCCATCATCTGTCGGACCATAAAGTCCTTTGAATTCTTTATCCAAAGCCTGTATACTTGATAAAAAAAAACAACCGAACCTAAAACGGATTGGATAGGTGCTTCAAGCATATCTTGAGCATAGTCGCTATGCTTACCTGCATCGTATTTATCATCCACCCATCCCAAGAATCCTTTCTTCTGAGGTATCACCATACACGCCATAATCTTGTGCAAGTTCCCCATTACATCACTGCTGAAGTGTTTAGATTCAATGTACCTTGATGCAGGGATATTCCGCACATCGTAAACGCACTTGTACCTCTTTCCGTTAATCTTTAACACCTTTACCGCTTCGGGTTTAATATCATCATTGATAAAAGCAATGGATTCAAGCAATGGTCCAAGTTCCTTAACGGGTAAACTATCAATCTGATTCTCAGTCTGATTGGTCAGTATTGAGGCAACCTTTACGGATATGTCAAGGTCAGTCAAGTCCTTGCTATTAGCATAAAGTTCATTAATCTGCTGGTATTGGAAGACTGTTACGTTGGACCAATTCATATACTTTAAATAGTTTAAATGTGAAATAATGTATAAGTGAATATTTATCTACTCCCGAACAAGGTTATGAGGGAAGTTGGTCAGGACAGAAGTTGCCCCCCTCCCCCAAGAGTAAGCAACTACTGACCATCTACTCCGTCACATAGGTAATCGGGTTAGTCGGCTGAAAAGGGAAAAAGTTACATCCTTCTTTTCATTTAACAGATTTAAACTCCTTGAATTCAGAACTTTGAGAGGTAGTGGTCTACTTGCAATATCAATAGGGTACGGACAAAAAAGAACCCACACTGGTAGAGCAGGTGGGTCTAATTGATGCAGGTTTGCATGAATCAAACCCGAAACATACTCTACTATCTTTCGGATTGACTATGCGAAAATACTAAATATTTTAGAATACCAAGTTTTTTGGAAAATTATTTTTTCCCAATCCAGTTTTCTATGTAATCTATAACTTTTTTGGCATGAATTGGAGTATTTCTTGAATAATAACCATCTCTTGTACTAAACTTAATTTCATAACCGTAACCATGCTGAATAGGTGTACCATCTGCACGATAAATATAATTTGGTATTCTACCAACCTTTAATGTGTCTTTTTCATAAGTTTCAAATACTTCTATTCCAATATCTTGGAGTAGGTTTTGAATTTTAGATATTGATGGCATTTTTACCTTATCCTTAGTAAAATAGTCTTGCTCACTTTTCTGCAATAACATTTTATAAGTATCATTTTTCATTAATTGTTCTAATGTTAAAAATGTCATTGTGTTTGGTTTAATTGTGATTTGTTACACAAAAATAATGCTTTTCACAATACCAACACATTTTATCTTATTTATTTTAAAAAATATTTTAGTTGGTAGTTTCCTCCCTAACTTAGTCCCTAACTTAGTCCCCTAAATAAAACTATACCTCCCACTGCCTACATTCTTTTGGAGATGTTGCCAAGCAAGGGACAGACTAACAACGCAATCGTCATGGAATCCTTGAGGTGCTGAGTACTTTACCCCAAAGGATGTGTACTGGTACTCAAAGATTTCAAGTTCATCAACGATAGGACCAGGTGGGAAGGTTATCTTCCTTTGATGAATAGCAGATGCAAGTCCCTCCATTAGCATCTGCTTTGAGGTACTGCTAAATTTATACCCTTGCACATCAAGACCCTCCCTTTGCATATCTTCAAAGATTGGGTCTCCTACCCCCGTAGAATCCATTAGGATAGGTGCTTTAGGTAGATTGATGATATACTCCTTAGTCTGCCTCCAATCCCTCTGAAATCGTTCATAATGGCATACAGACCCGTTCTTATCAAGTCCTATAACCACAGTCCAGTCAACCGCTTTGGCAAGGTCAATGCCATAACAAGCAACAGGATTGGTAGACATCGGGAATATGCACTGGCGAATGTAAGCAGACCCAAAAGGATTGGCAGCATTCTCGGCAGGGTTCGCCATGTACTCCTGTTCAAAGACTACTTCAGGTAATTGCATCCTTGCCGAATCAACCTCTGACTTATCTATGTATGGATTGTCATATGTGCTAAACTTAAACGATTGCCAATCTTCTTCCCCTCCGTTCCCTTTCATAAAAAGAGAATAGAAGTAGTTCTTACCCTTTGGGGTAGACAGGAACAATGCCCGTCCCTTATAATCAGTTAAAGTGGGACGGATGGAGTTTAACCATCCACCCTCTAAATCAGGGATGAAAGATGCTTCATCAATGATACAAAGGTGAAACTTCAGACCTCGGAGATTGTCCAACCTTTCACCTGTGAAGAATCGGATTGTTCCACCTGTGATAAAGGTTATGACCAAGTCTGCCTCATTCTTTTTGTAAATCTCAATGGGTAACATATCAAGCAACTCCTGAAAGAATATTTTACCGAGTTGATACGTTGGTGTAATGTATGCCACCCTCTTACCCTCTATACCGCTTTCTAAGGCAATTGTCTGACTGATTAAGGACTTGCCAAACCTTCGCCCTGCCATCATTACGATAAACCTTTTATCGCAATCTATGACCTTCTTTTGAGCATCGTGTGGGTTATGTAGTTTTACATTTATTTGCATATTCAACTGTCAAGGAATCCTTGACTACTGATTTATCTATCCCTCGTTATCTTTATCTCACTTACCTCATGTTTATTCTCAGTCTTCTCTACCAGGTTGTTAAGTCTTGCTACCAAATTAGGTGCTTTGTATCTACCTGTAAGCGTTCCCTCTATTTGGTCTTCCTCCCATTCTCTTCTCATACACGTAACGACTCCCAAATAGGAATCGTATGCACCCTTATAATTGTCAATATATTGATGAACATTGAACCCATAATTCCTAAAAACAAAACTCTCAAACCCTACTTTTTGGTATGGTTTCTTAACCCTTATAACTTGCACACCTTTACCCGTTGCTATCTCTTGGACATCTGGATTATTGTCAATGTGTTGCTTATACTCATCCCATATCTTTAGAAGATTATCGGGTGTGTCTATGTATTTTTGCTTTATTGGTGGTTTATTTTCTCCTCTCTTTGCCATCTTATTTCAGTTTAGTGAGTACACGATTATGCACCAAGTTTAGTTCATGCTTCCAATGTTCTGTCTGTCCTTCTCTTGGCAGGAATTGGTCTACTGCGTTTGATACCGATTGAATCCCTGCGAAGTAACCCCAAGGCATTGGTATTGCGTTGTTACAGTCATCAATGACCAGTGTACCGCCTACCTTGAGAATAGGTAGATAGTTATTGAGGTCTGCCATTACCACCTCATAGGTATGCCCTCCATCAATATAAAGTACATCAGGAGGATTCTGAGATGCAAGTTTAACTGCGTTTGGATTGGTTGAATCTAAACGGATTAACTCATAGTCTGCCGTAATATCAAACTCATCGTGAAGTCTTATAATATCTGCTTCGTAGTCAGATTCCCAATGACCATCAGATGAATCAAGTGGTGTGATTCCGATTCGCCTAACCTTTTTGCCGTGTCGGTCTGCAAGTAGTTTAACCAGTCCGAGAATCTGACCTCTGAAGACCCCTATCTCCATAAAGGTAAACTCTTGAGGCATCTTTTGTACTATCTCATTCCACATCCAAAGAAAGCATCTTTCGCCGAATCCGAATGCGTTTTCTTCTATCCAGTCCCGATATGCTTTTAGTTCATGGTCTGCGTTGACCTTATCCGTGTATTCTTTTACTATCCATTCCATCATAGTGCGTAAAATTTAGTCATATCGGTTTTCCCGTTCCCATGAATAAACATAGGAAAGGTATGGGTCTTATTATTGTACAATCTATTATAGGTTAAAGTAAAGTCACCTTCAACCTCAAACGCTACTGATTGAAAGATGTTACAATAGTCAAGTCCTATGCTGTAAGGCATTGCAAGGAAGCGTTCAGTGTACCACCTCTGGTCATCATCCTCAAACCTCGGAGGGTTGCTAAGGTATACATTAAGAAAATGTTCCTTGTTTCCGTATATCTGCCCACTATTTAAATACTTCCATTCATGGTATACCACAGGAAACATTCCCATTTTATGCGTGTCAGGATAACACCCTTTCTCACTTGATACTATCATAGGGTAGTCTTTCTTTTTAAACTTGAACTCTTGAGGTCCTGCTATGCAGTAGTTATCGTATGCATCCAAGTAAATGAACTCATCCGTATCGGTTGAACAAAGGTACTCGTAAAGTCCTATTATCTTAGTGCCAAACCCTTTCCATTCTTTTACGATTGGATGGTAATCCCATCCATGCCGTTTAAGGGATTCCTCTAACTTTAACCACCCTGCATGATTCGGATTGTCAAGTGATACGATTACTTTCATTGGAAAGGATTGTAGTATATTGGTCTTGTACCGTGATAATATTCGTGGGTCATTTTGATAACTTCTTGGGTTACCTCAGAACTGTGTTTTTCTTTCCACGTTTGATATTCGGTTTCTCCTTTATCAATATGGTCTATCTCAATGTGCGGAAGAAATACATTCCACATTCCTGCTACTGTTGACCTATGTGATGCAAGTACATCATCGTAACCATAGAGGTTAGGTTGGCAAAGGTAACCAATTTTGTCAAGCAAAGCGGATGAGTACATTTGGCAAGTACCTATAATGTGGTGGCACTTTTCAACGATTATCCACCGCTGACCTGCAAAATGTTGCAACATTATCAACTCGCTTCTCCAATCAGGCAAGGCATGATTCGGTTCTTCCCAGCAATCCTTACGCTTCAGACCTACAATTCCAATCTTTGGTTCTCTTTCAATTGCCTCCACCATTTCCTTTACCCAGTCATAATAGTTTATGATAACATCATTGTCCATCTTGATGCAGTGCTGACCTGCTTTACGATGCTTCCATGCAAGATTAACCGCTTCAGCAGTTCCAATGTTCTGCTCATTAGTGATGACATTAATCAGACCTTCATCTTCATAATGTTGGATAATATCTTTAGTTGCTTGGCAAGAGTTATTATCTATTACCCAAAAGTCATGGTCTGTGAAAACATCCTGATATTTTAATTCATGCAGGACCGCCTCAGTAAGTTCTGACCTCTTATTTTCATAAGTATCATGCACTGCCATTGCTATTAAGACTTTACCCATTGAGTTTAGTTTTTGTGTTCTTTTCTTTTGGTTTCTTGTCTGTATACTTACCACCTGCAAGTATCGCAGTCCATACCTCAACCGCCTTCTCGGTTAATCTCTTTCTTGAGTTCTGTATAAAATCAAATACCGCAGAATACAGTTCAGATGACTGCACACATCTTAAATGCTCTATCTTATCATCAGGTTCATCAAGGTCAAAGGTCAGTGTTGCTTTCATAATGAGTTAAATATCTGTGTCCTTAATTCATTTACCTTGACAAGATTAAAGTTCTCCCTGCACCATTCCCCATTGGCAAGACCCATCTCTTTCCTATAAATAGCATCCTTAACAACTTTTTTAATATTTATGAACCAGTCAGACTGATTGTTTACTCTTATGATATGCTTACAATCTGCATAAGGTTGAACATTGGAACATATAACAGGTGCATTTTTAGTTGCTGCCTCAAGGACCTTAAGGTTAGACTTCATTGAGTTAAACTTAGAATCTACCAAAGGAACAAGACAGGCATCTGCTTCATTATAAAAGTTCATGTATTGGTCCACTGGTAACGCTGCACGTATATACCCATCAACCTTGAACCCGTGAAGGTAATCGTTAATCATCCTGCCCCATTCGTTTGCTACGTGCTTATCTTCACTATAACCGCAAAGGATAAAGGTTGAGTTATTCTTTACCATTGAATCCCCTGCCACCCTCTTCATGGGATTTTTAAGTATTGCAATATCCTTGCCGTGAGTTATTGACCCTGCATAAACAAATCGGACCTTATCAGATTCAGTCTTTACATCTGTAAACTGGTCTTCTCCATAAGGTAAAGCATTAGGGACTACCATACAGTTTTTATTGTATTGGTATATCTCCAATGCCAAGAGTTCATTTGAACAGATGACCATGTCCGCTACCTTCATATGGTCAATGACCTTTTTAGTAGGATATTTTCCGTAAAGGATATGCCAAGGGTCAAGATGCCAAAAGTCATCTATATCAACTACCAACTTGAATCCGTACTTCTCTTTCAATCTTACAACTTTCTCAATCTCCATCCCTGCTATGTACCGATTGATAAAAAGTATGTCATAACCTTTCTCAAGTTCTTCCTCAGTAAGTACATCGGTCATCATTGCGTAATCTTTCGGCAGGTAGATTAATGGATTAAACAACCTATGGAAAGATACCCCTGAGTTACGTTGACCGACTGTTATAATTCTCATTGCTTGTTTTTAAATGGTCTACCTTTTTTCTTTGGTACTTGTACAGGTTCTTGTACAACTTCTGCATCAAGTTGCTTTTGTGCTTGGTATTCATCCCAATACCTTGCAAGTCTTTTCATCATGTCGGCAACACAATTGCTGCACCAACTGGTAAGAATAAACCCAGGGTCAAGATACCTTCTGTAAATCTGCTCATATCCAACCAAGATATGCAAGGGAAGGTTTTTCATGAACCCTATCTTTACGCATTCAAAGTTGTAAATGTTTTCTTCTATAAATTTTTCATCCTCTTGTGTCATGTGATTATTTTTTAAAAAATATGTTATTCATTAGGTTTCTAAATAGTGGAGCAGATACCCCTGCAACAAATGCAACGAGAGTGCAATTTAAGACCCAAACAGGCACGAAGTACAAAATGATAGCAACGTATACGGAAAGGCACATATTGCAATTCAGAGGCTTTATATTGACCTTCCAGCGTTCAGGCAGTCTTGCCATCTCAATGAAGTAAAAGACAAAGAAAAGTGATGCGATAACGATTTTAAGTAAGTGCATGGTTTTTGATTTTATATTTTAAAAGTGTCTTGGTTTTTTTAATTGTCTTCATCAGTGACCTATAAGGGATGCCAGTATCCCGTGAAAGTGACATTATGTTCTGTCCATTCTCTGAATACAAGCGTAATATCTCAAGTTCATACCAATGTAGAATCTTTAAA